>ERZ827496.4-NODE-4-length-284167-cov-10.825565_pt1 | contig 284167 bp, 230 predicted proteins | sample MGYA00519769_ERZ827496 | MGnify/ENA primary metagenome ERZ827496 (study PRJEB31778, sample SAMEA3449327) | human gut metagenome | biome: human gut; feature: human-associated habitat; material: faeces | place: United Kingdom | collected 2010/2012 ...
GGTTATCAGTGAAGGAATGGGACATGATTCCGAGGCGACCACACAAATTTATCTGTCCTCATTGGATAACTCCGTAGTGGACAAAGCCAACGCACAAATTTTGAAAAGTCTGTAGGATTGGAGAACGTTTAGCAAAAGCATTCATTTCTTAGACAGAGGGACTCACTCTTGTGCAAAGTTATACATTTTATTGAAAATCCTGCAATTTCAACCGTTGGATTTTCATCCGGAAGTCATTGAATTTCAACTGTTGTTTAGCAATTCTACATATAATTCATCGGCAAATCAGCCTTATAGCCCGAAATCTCCCTCTGTCTAAGAAAGACGCAGACACCAGGACTTTCTCATCCCCTTTACGCACAGAAAGAAGATGGAGAAAACGACCGGAGAAGCCGACATACAGGAGAACAGGCTGAAAGAACTTTCACCCGACTTACTGAATACCTTGCTCAAAGATCATACAACGAGTAAGGAAGGAAAACAGTGTAATATATTCTGGGCTACTTCCGATTATGAACCGCTCGGCAAAGGTTATGAATACGGGTCACAGATTCTTCCGGAGCTGATAACCGGAGAGAACGGGCATGTGGTCATGCCCCGTGTTCTGAAACACAGGGATACCCAAAGCACACGTTCCCGGGAAATGGCGGAGGTATTTACTCCGTCCTGGATATGTAATGTCCAGAACAACCTTATCGATGAAGCCTGGTTTGGCAGAAAGGATGTATTCAACCATGAAGTGACATCCAAAGATGGTACACATTCATGGGAAATCAATCCTGATAGAATTGCTTTTCCTGAAGGCAGGACATGGAAAGACTATGTACGGGAAAACCGGTTGGAAATCACCTGTGGAGAAGCTCCTTATCTGGTAAGCAGGTATGATACGACTACCGGAACATTCATTCCTGTGGAGAAACGTATTGGCCTGCTCGACCGTAAGCTCCGTATTGTCAGTGAGAATACTGCGACAACGCGTGAATGGCTGGAGGCAGCCAAGGATGCTTACAGAAGCATCTATGCCTATGAATGGCAGGGCGACAGTCTTCTTCTTGCCCGTGAAGCTCTTCTCTTATCCTTCATCGAATATTACCGGAACAAGTTCGGTAAAGATCCGCAAATTAAATCCATCAACCATATAGCCTATATCATCTCCTGGAATGTATGGCAGATGGACGGACTGAAAGGTGTTGTTCCGGACAGTTGCGGAGAACGTGTGCGGATGGAACCAAGTCTGTTCGGTACGATTGAAAGACGGGAGCCGTGCGAGGGCTGTCTGAAAAATGACCTGACCAAGCACAACGGAATTTACTGTATTATCAAGGACTGGCGGGCTACGGACAAGGCAACAGGCAAAAAGGGGAAACGAATCCGATTTATCGACCTCATAAATGAAGAAGCATGAGATTCACATCGTCTCTGAAACTAAAACTTATCTATGTGTTCCGTATCAATGATACGGCGCACCATGGATGCCTGAAGATTGGCGAGGCAACCTGTGAGGATGAAAACGTGTTCGGCCTGTCTCCTAACAGCAAGGCACTCAATGAAGCGGCAAGAAAGCGTATCAACCAGTACACACAGACGGCAGGCATCGCATACGATCTGCTATATACGGAACTGACCATTTATAACCGTGGCGGACTCCGTTCATTCAACGACAAAGAAGTACACAATGTCTTGGAACGCTCCGGTATCAAAAAGAAAGTCTTCGATACAGTCAACAAAGCCAATGAATGGTTCATCACCGATCTGGAAACCGTCAAGCGTGCCATTGCGGCTGTCAAGGAAGGCCGGAGCTCTCTTTCATCAGCGGAAGTTACCCGGGAATATTCCCCGATTGTATTCCGGCCGGAACAACAAGAAGCCATCAACAAGACTAAAAAACAGTTCAGAAAAGGCAACCAGATGCTCTGGAACGCAAAAATGCGTTTCGGAAAGACCCTGTCTGCTCTGCAGGTTGTCAAGGATATGGAGTTTCAGCGTATCCTGATTCTGACTCATCGTCCTGTGGTGGATGCCGGATGGTTTGAGGATTTCGGTAAGATATTTTACGACCGCAAGGATTTTGCATACGGTTCCAAGAACAACGGGGAAAGTTACAGCAGTCTTGAATGGCGGGCAGAAAGCCACGGATTGCATTACGTCTATTTCGCATCCATGCAAGATTTGCGTGGCTCTGAACTTGTGGGTGGCAACTTCGACAAAAACAACGAAGTATTTGCTACCGATTGGGACCTGATTATCGTTGATGAAGCGCACGAAGGCACCCAGACCGAACTGGGTAAAGCGGTTATGGGAGAGCTGGCCAAGAAACAGACCAAAGTATTGCGCCTGTCAGGTACTCCATTCAACCTGCTGGATGATTTCAAGGAGGATGAAATCTATACATGGGACTATGTGATGGAACAACGGGCCAAGATAAACTGGGATGAGCTCCATTTTGGTGACCCCAATCCGTATGCTTCACTGCCTACACTCAATATCTATACCTACGATTTGGGACGGCTGCTTCATGACTTTGTAGATGAGGATGTCGCCTTTAATTTCAGGGAATTTTTCCGGGTCAATGAGGCTGGCGGTTTCTGTCATGAAAAAGATGTACGGGCTTTTCTGAACCTTCTTACCAAGGAGGACAAGGACAGCCTTTATCCATATGCCAACGAGGAATATCGGAATATTTTCCGCCATACACTCTGGATGGTGTCCGGCGTGAAGGAAGCACGGGCACTGAGTTCCATGCTCCAGACACATCCGGTGTTCCAGCATTTCAAGGTGGTCAATGTAGCCGGTGACGGTGATCAGGACGAAGAGAGCCGTGATGCCCTGGAAGCCGTGGAACAGGCTATCGGAAAAGATCCGGATGCCACACGAACCATTACCCTTTCTTGCGGACGACTGACGACCGGAGTGAGTGTAAAAGCATGGACTGCCGTATTCATGCTGTCTGGTTCCTATAATACAGCCGCATCCAGTTATATGCAGACCATCTTCCGCGTGCAGACACCGGCCACCATCAACGGACGGATGAAGGAGCAGTGCTACGTTTTTGATTTTGCTCCGGACCGTACCCTGAAAGTGATTGCCGAAACAGCCAAAATATCGTCCAAAGCCGGAAAAACTTCACAAAGCGACCGTAAGGCTATGGGTGAGTTTATCAATTTCTGTCCCATCATATCCATTGAGGGCTCACAGATGAACCGCTTTGATGTACCCCGTATGTTGGAACAGTTGAAACGGGTATATGTGGAACGTGTCGTCCGTAACGGGTTTGAGGACAACAGCCTTTATAACGATGAGCTGATGAAGCTGGATGATTTGGAACTACAGGAATTCGATGACCTGAAAAAGATTATCGGCCAAACCAAGGCTATGCCCAAGACCAACCAGGTGGACATCAACAATCAGGGACTGAACAATGAGGAATACGAGGAAAAGGAGAAGCTGGAGAAAAAAAACAAAAAGGAACTTACGGAGGAAGAACGGAAACGGCTGGAAGAACTGAAAAAGAAGACCAAGAACAGGGAAGCGGCCATATCCATACTCCGTGGCATCTCCATCCGTATGCCCCTGTTAATTTATGGTGCGGAACTGAGTGATGAGAATCAGGAAATCACGATTGATAATTTTGCCTCACTCATTGACCCGCAGTCATGGGAAGAGTTCATGCCCAAGGGAGTGACCAAGCAGAAATTCAACAGTTTCAAAAAATACTATGACCCGGAAATATTCTGTGCAGCTGGAAAACGAATCCGTGCGATGGCCCGTGCCGCGGACAAACTGAGTATAGAGGAACGAATCGAACGAATTACGGACATCTTCAGTACTTTCCGTAATCCGGACAAGGAAACGGTGCTTACTCCGTGGCGCGTGGTAAACATGCACCTTGGTGACTGTTTGGGAGGCTATAACTTCTATGACGCAGAGTATCAGAATGTGATTTCTGACCCACGGATTATAGACAAAGGAGAGGTCACTGCAGAAGTTTTCTCCCCTGAATCCCGTATTCTGGAAATCAATTCCAAGTCCGGACTTTATCCGCTCTATATGGCATACGGCATTTATCGAGCCAGAGTGAAGACTTCTCTTTTTTCTGTAGAAACAGTAGAGGAGCAGCAAGCTGTATGGGACAAGGTAATAGCCGAGAACATCTTTGTCATCTGTAAAACTCCAATGGCAAAGAGTATCACAAAGCGTACGCTTGCCGGATTCCGTAAAGCGAAAGTGAATACAAGATATTTTGAAGATTTAATCAACCTGATTAAGAACAAGCCGGAAAACTTTATAGCCAAAGTTGCCAAAGGCCATTCTTACTGGAAAGCCATAGATAATGACAATATGAAATTTAATGCGATAGTAGGCAATCCGCCGTATCAGGTTATGGATGGAGGGGCTGGAGTAAGTGCAAAACCTGTTTATAATGAATTTGTAGATATTGCTCGTAAACTTTTTCCTAGTTATATTTCTATGATTATGCCCTCTCGCTGGTATGCCGGAGGGAAAGGGTTAGATTCTTTTAGAGATTCAATGCTTAAAGATAGGCATATTGTAAAATTGTTTGATTATTTTGATGCAACTGATGTATTTCCCAAAATAGATTTATCTGGTGGAATATGCTATTTCTTATGGTCAGTAACTCATAATGGAGATTGTACTGTTACGACTTCTCGAAATGGAGTTTGCAATACGTTACTAAGACCTTTACTTGAAAATGGAGCTGACTCTTTTATTCGTTTTAATGAAGCTGTTAGCATAACAAATAAAATACCTAAGGAAAATCAAATCTTTTATACATTCGTCAGTCCTCGTAAGCCTTTTGGAATTGCAACAGACTTCAAAATCAACAAATCAATAACTAGCGGAGTAAAATTATTTGCATATCCCAATAATGGTTGGATTGATATGTTACAAGTTCCTGCTCACAAAGAATGGATAGGAAAGTATAAAGTTTTTATTTCATACGCTTACGGAGAAAGAGGTGATTTCCCTTATTTTTCAATAGGGAAGCCGTTTTATGGTTATCCAATGACATGTTGTTCGGAAACTTATCTCGTTATTTATCCATGTAATTCAGAAGAAGAAATGAAAAATGTAGCGGTTTATCTTAGAACGAAGTTTCTTCGATTTTTAGTTTTATTAAAAAAGAATACACAACATGCGACTTCTAAGGTATATTCTTTGGTTCCTTTTCAAAACTTTACGTCCAAGAGCGACATTGATTGGTCGCAGTCTGTTGCTGATATAGATCAGCAACTCTATACCAAATATAAGTTGACCGAAGAAGAGATTGCCTTTGTTGAATCAATGATCAAACCAATGTAAAATAAAATGAGGGCAAGTATATAGTACTTGTCCTCATTAAAAATCACTGTTCTTTTCGTACACCTTTAAACGGTGTACCATCTTGCTTGACATCCATGAAACGTCCAGTATCTTTATCCCTTTTTACCCATTGTTCTGTTTTGGGATTATAAACCTGAGAACGTTTTCTCACAGCGCCATTTCGATGTCCATCACCGGACGGTGGATTTGTTGCCATATATATATATTAACATTCGGTTATTCCTTTTTTGAGGGATAAAACACATGGTCTTTATCTAAAAATACAGGATAAAACACAGACCCTATGATGTACCCCGCAAGTCTCGGTTTTTGTCCGCCAATTCGTTGTATTGTACCCCACTGTACTTCTCCTGTGATATGAGGCGGTTTTTTGAAATGGCTTGACTTAGGAAAGTCGCCATATACTTTCAACAATTTCTTTTGTTCAGCCTCTGTTCTATTATAGGAACAAACATCGATATATTTTTTCATGAGGACTGAAAGTCGACCTTCTTTTTGCCATTGCTCGAAAGTTTGTCCTGGAGGACACTGACTGGTATCAAAGTCTTTAAAATTGAAACTGAGTTTCGGTTGTTCATCCTTTACATTCCGCTCACTTCTTTCATTTTCTATACGGCACTCACGGGGTAATGTACTCTTGAACTTATCGTCAAATTTACTTTTCCTGGTTGCCATATTCCAAAATAAATTTTTCCAGATTTCCAAAATAAGGAATCGCACCATAACGTCCAGCAAGATAATCTTTTGAGAACGAAGCATCATTCCTTACACTATTAGCTTGATTTATTTTATATTCAACCAAAGAATACAAATCAGACACCCCTTCATGGCTCTTTTCCGTAAACCAGATTTGATCTCTACGTAACAAATCTTTGCGTAAAAGATTCGTATCATGCGTAGTAATAATTAATTGCGCCCCATTGATATTCATTGAGCTGTGAAACAACTTCAGTAATTCAATGGAAAGTTGAGTATGGAGACTTGTTCCAAACTCATCTATAATCAAAACCCCTCCATTTTGTATAGTATCAAAGAATGGACCAAGTAGAGCAAACAATTTTGTAGTTCCTAATGATTCAAATTTGAAGTTCAATGCTTTGTCTCCAACTTCCTCACCATTAGAGTACATCTTATGAATAGCATTAATTTGAAGTTCGTGTTGCTCAATTTTTTCGACACGTTGGTTCATTTCGGCCGTCATGTTGATACCAAGTTTTGCTAAAATACCGAACGCCGGTTCCTGGGGATTGACTTCTTTTACGCTATCCTCTACATTTACATCCTTGATACAATTATCAACAATTTCAATCATAGATAAAATTCTTTGACGAGCCAAAGAGTCGTGCATAAACGCCCTTACAGTGTAAGCCAATGTATCATCCAACCCAGAAAGAACATTAAAGCGTTTCCTGAACCATTCTTTTATAACCATTGCAACAGACACATTAAACTGTGCTGTCGTAGAAAGAAACAAAGCGTTACTTCTTGTTTTTGCAGTAATGCCTCTTGTACCGTTCATTACTTTAGAATTAACTTTAATGTTCTGCCCTTCGCGCTTGAAACAATAACTTTCTTTCGTGCTGCCTTTGAGCAATACGTAAAGCCATTCTGTTAGCACCTTTCCTTGAAATATCTCAAAACCAAATCTATATCGCAATTCGTTGCAAATAAAAATCATTTGCATTGATATTGGCTGTTCTACACAATCAACATCAAAATGGTAATATAATTGCGAAAGATTCTTAACGAGCGTTTCATCAACAAATGAGCGTAGCACCATTGTCCTGAAAGAATTCATAGCAGTGATTACTGTACTTTTTCCAGAACCATTTGCACCATATATAGCCGCCGTCCTAAGTATACGCTTACCGTTCCCAGTAATCGAAACATTAGAATAATCTTTGTCTGTTTCACACTCTTTTACCGTAGTACTTGCGAGCATACTGAAAGTAGCTTCATTCTTATAAGACATGAAGTTCTTTACTGTAAAATCTATTAGCATAGTTCATTTGTCATTTTTCCCCTACAAAGATAGAAAATTTAGTTCATATATCTATGATTTTTGTGATTTTTTCTCAAAAAGCTAATTTATATACTCAAAAACCATTTGAATTACATGTTAAAAATGGAGGGGATTATCTATTCATAACATTTGGGCAAATTTTTGAAAACAAAGCCTGAGGGTCAAAACTTTAAAATTTACAAAACTGATAATTGATAAAATGATAAATCAGGAAGAAGTGCAGAGTAGTTTGTTCCAGCAAATTGTGAAGTTGATGGATTTGTTGTGTACCAAATACATGAAAGCCGTCATTACAGATGAAGGTATCCAACGGATAGGGATATTGCACCCGCTGCGTGAAGCTTTGCGTGAGGCGTTATTGAATGCCTGCATTAACAAAGAATACAAGCAATTCACCCATACAAATTCGTATGTACAAGAACAAACCGAAGATTATCGATGCAGGCATATTGCCCGATGGCTGGACTGTGGATACATTGTTCTCTTCACACGGAAGGCAGCCTTACACTCCTAATATTGCCAATATGTTCTTCCGCGCGGGTGAGATTGAGGCATGGGAACGTGGTATTGAATGTATAAGAATGATGGCTTCTCCATACCTGAATTCCGCTATGATGCTTCTGGTATATGGACATTTTTAAGCTTGAATATCCGAAAAGGGCAACAAGCCAAAGCGACCAAAATACGACCCAAAAGCTAACGGAACAGCAGTAGGCAATACTGTTATTCTTAAAGGAACATCCAAAAGTATAACCCGAAAGGAGATAAGCGAGAACCTTTCTAATATTACAGAAGATGGTGTAAAATACAATCTTTCCCGGCTTCAAGAACTTGGCTTGTTGAAACGTATGGGAGGTAGGAAGCATGAATATTGGCAAATTATAGAATAAAGGAAAAAAATGTCTATGGTGGTTCGCATGACTTTGATGATAAAAAGACTATCTTTGCAGCAGGAAACCTCCACGCAAACTTATGCAAAATACAGCAAGCTTCTGGTGGAGCAATAGCGGGAGATTACGTCTTTAGCTAAAAGTTACATCAAAGATATTCAGCCACTTATCGTTAGATTACGATTCCTGGTGGCACCACTTTAAAGAAAAGCAATTAGCGGTAAACTCCTGATTTCCAAACGAAATCGGGAGTTTTTGTTTTCCCGCAGGACGCAAAAAAGTGCGGAATATGACCGCTTCCGGTGTCACACAAGGTGGAGCGGGAATCTCCATCGAAAAAGGCTCCTTTTTACTAAGTTTGCAACACCTCACACAAATATACAACAGTTTTGGGTTTTATACAATAAGCCACCGAGAGACTGCACCTTGTCGGCCGCACCTTACCTAGCATTTGAAGAGCTGCCATATCTTTGCTTACACTTGCCTCTTACAGGCCGATACAGCGAGGATATTGCACGCCCTCATCCTTTTTTCCGTTCCATCATAAAAATCCCGGCCGCAGCCTGCGCGAGGTCTGCGGACGGGAAAACCATGTTAAACAGATATTCAGTCGCGTTTTGGGCTATACACGTCCCTTGCGGCTACGACGAACAGCCAGCACAAGTGCCGTCACAAACCCGATCAGTACAAGAGCAATGGCCACGTAGGCAATGGTCTCGGTCACAGTGATGCTCGTCGGGCGGAACTCCATAACGACAATATGCTTGCCGGCCGGCACGTGAATAGCGCGCAGGGTGTAGTTGGCCCGCCCTACCTCGACAGGATTTCCGTCGACAGCGGCAGTCCATCCCGGATAATAAATCTCCGAGAAAACAACTACGCCGCCCTTCGGCGAGTTGACCTCGTAGTGCATCTCATTCGGTGCGTACTTCGTAAGTCTCACGCTGCATCCAGCCGTTGGCAGAGCGTCGCCTATGGCAGACTTGAACTTGGCATCCGCCACGGCTTCATGTTTCAGGTTAAGACGTCCAAGTGCGGCCATCTCATCGTCGGCTGTATTCACATACTGTACGCGGTCGACGAACCAAGCCTCGCCATTGGCATAAGGATTCCGGACGGGAATGCCCTGTCCGTCCTGGCTTGGGAAGATGAAGTAACGCGTGTTCAGCATGTTGAGCACGGGGAAGATGGAGTCGCCCGATACAAGGCTCATGTCGGCTCCGGCCGAAGCGACAGCCGAATAGGCCGCATCGAGTTCCGGTTTGAGATGGCGGTCGATAAGGTCCTGATAACGGCGAAGTTTGGCAGCATGATATCCGCCGATGTTCTTGTGCCATGCGCCGATGGTGTTGTCGTTGAAAGTGTCATGCGTCAGGTCGACAACACGATAGTCAAGCCCCTTGTCCTGCAAGATGAACTCGTCGGCCCGCGTCTTTTTCGCCTCGGTCACCTGGGCAGGTTCCGTGAAGTTATCATCGTTCAGATAGTGACGGTTGACGTTCCACATATCCACAAGCGACACAAGGATAAACACGGCGCAAAGCAGCCAGGCCTTCAACTTGCCTCTTCCGTAAAGCCACAGCAGCAATGCGCCAAAGGCGATGATACCGAACGAGCGCCAAGCCGACGCCGTGAGGATAGCATGGCGGACAGAGGCGATACTCTCGCGATACGTAGCCAAGAAGTCGGGCGGGAAGATTCTTCCAAGCTGCGTGAAGATATCAGCCTCTTGCATTGAGAGGCAGTCGCCGAAGAACAATCCGGGGAAGAGCGCGAACAGCAAAGCCACGCCGCCGGTCAGTCCGAAGCTGACGTAAAAATAAACAGGCTTCTGCTTTAACAGCTCCGGCTGACGGATCACGGCTGCCAGTCCCAACATAGCCAGCAGCGGGATGGTGAACTCGGCCATGACCAAAGCAGACGACACGGTGCGGAACTTATTATACATCGGCAGGTAGTCGATGAAGAAGTCCGTCACACCCGGACTGTGGTGTCCCCACGCAAAAAGAAGCGACAGCATCGTGGCAGCCAGTAAGCCCCACTTGATGGGGCCACGCACGTAGAACACACCCATGAAGAAGAGCAGACACACGAGCGCTCCGACATAAACGGGTCCCACAGTGAACGGTTGGTTACCCCAATACTGGTTCAGGCCGGGCGTAGCCTGCGCCATGCGACCGTCGATTTCCGACAGCGTCTGATAGGTCTGAGCCACACACTGCTGATAAGTTGGGAAAGCATCGCTCTCGCTGGCTTTGGGATTGTCCATCAACGACCCCGACCCACCGCCTTTGACGTTGGGCACAAGGAGTGTCCAGGTCTCGCCCAGGCCATAGCTCCACTGCGTGATATAACTGCGTTCGAGGCCGCTTCCGGTCGCCTCATCCGCGGAATGGGCCGGCTGGGTCAGCTCGCTCTTGCCACGCATCGTCTCCTTGCTGTATTCATACGTATGGTACAGGTTCGAAAGGTTGGCACAAAGGCCGAGCATTCCGGCCAGCACCACGACACCCGTGGCGCGCAGGAACTGGGGCAGGGTATGACGACGGATGGCGTCGACCAGATAGGCCACCACCATGAGCAGCATGACGAAGAAGAAGTAGTAAGTCATCTGCAAGTGGTTCGACAGGATTTGCAGGGCGGTGAAAAGTGCCGTCACCGTCCCTCCCCAGAGCAACCGCCCGCGATAGCAAAGCACGAGGCCCGCGATGGTCGGCGGAATGAAAGCCAGTGTCAGGACTTTCCAGATGTGGCCGGCAGCAATGATGATGAAGAAATAGGACGAAAACGCCCACACCACAGCGCCCAAGGCAGACAGCCACACTTTGAAATTGAACGCACGCATCAGGATATAGAACCCCAACAGATACGCAAAGACGTAGAAGACGACCCCAGTCGTCCCGAGGCCATATATGCGGTTGAACGAACCCAGCACGCGGCTCGATTCATAGGAGGGTGCGATCTGGTAGGTAGGCATGCCGCCGAACAAAGCGTTGGTCCAACGCGACGACTCGCCGGTTGCCTCACGATAGGCGTTGATCTCATTGTTCAATCCGACGCCAGCCGTATTGTCGTGCCCGCCGAGGACGAGCCCCTCACTGACAGGTCCCGCGAAGTAGCAGAACGAAATGACAAGAAAAGCCACCACGGCTATCAGGTCGGGGGCTATTTTTTTCAAGAAGTCCATAGGTTAGAATTGTCAGAATTAATAACGGTAGTGTTCAGCCTTGTACGGTCCCTCGACGGGCACACCGATGTAGTCGGCCTGCGCCGGGGTCAGGCGGGTCAGGTGGGCACCGACGTGTGCCAGGTGCAGACGGGCCACTTCCTCGTCGAGCGCTTTCGGAAGACGGTAGACGCCCACATCATGAGGATGCTGGAAAAGCTCCATCTGGGCGAGTACTTGGTTCGTAAAGGAGTTAGACATGACAAACGACGGATGCCCCGTAGCACAGCCAAGGTTCACCAGGCGGCCGTCGGCCAGCAGCGTGATACGATGGCCGTCGGGAAAACGGTAACTGTCGACCTGAGGTTTGATTGGCGTACACTCGATGCCGGGCACACGCTTCAAGGCGTCGACCTGTATCTCGCTGTCAAAATGGCCGATGTTGCAGACGATGGCCTGGTCAGGCATGGCCTGCATGTGGGCCACGGTGATAACGTCGATGTTACCAGTCGTCGTAACGAAAATGTTGCCGATAGGGGCGGCTTCACCCATCGTGACGACTTCAAAGCCTTCCATAGCTGCCTGCAAGGCGCAGATAGGGTCTATCTCTGTGACAAGCACACGGGCTCCGTAGGAACGCATGCTCTGCGCACAACCCTTGCCGACCTCGCCATAACCAGCCACGACGCACACCTTACCGGCAATCATCACGTCGGTGGCACGCTTGATGCCGTCGGCGAGCGACTCGCGGCATCCGTAGAGATTGTCGAACTTCGACTTGGTAACAGAATCGTTCACGTTGAAAGCGGGGAAGAGCAGTTCGCCGCGTTCCTGCATTTGATAGAGCCGGTGCACGCCCGTAGTCGTCTCTTCGCTCACACCATGCATTCCAGCAGCCACACGGCTGAAAAACGTCTGATCCTCAGCAAGGACGCGACGCACAAGGGCTTTCAGCTCAGCCTCGTCGCCGCTTGCAGAAGGCGTGTCGAGCACCGTCGCGTCGCGCTCAGCCTGGACGCCGAGGTGAATCATCAGTGTGGCGTCACCACCGTCGTCAACGATGAGATTGGGCAGCTGTCCGCCATCGAACCGCATAGCTTGAAGCGTACACCACCAGTAGTCTGCCAGCGACTCGCCCTTCCAGGCAAAAACACCCACGCCGTCGCCGGCAATGGCTGCCGCCGCATGGTCTTGTGTGGAGTAGATGTTACATGAGCACCAGCGCACCTCGGCACCAAGGGCGGTGAGGGTCTCAATCAGAACCGCAGTCTGAATCGTCATGTGAAGCGACCCCATGATGCGGGCGCCGCTGAGAGGTTTTGCCTCGCCATACTTGGCGCGCAGGGCCATCAGGCCGGGCATTTCGGTCTCGGCAATAGCGATTTCCTTACGGCCGAACGCTTCAAGGCCCATGTCGGCCACGCAATGGGGCAAGGTAGAAAAAAGTTCTTTTTCCATATCGGGGATTTGTCTATGTTTTTGTTGGGATCAGCCCTGCAAAGGTAAGATTTTTTTCCGACGCAACCCCGCCAGAGAGAGCAAAGGCGCATCCTGCCCGCTCAGTGACTGCCCCTGCCACCAATGCCAACGTCTCGACGGGCCGGCTGACAGAAAAAGCGGCCAGCCGGCCGGGTCTCCCTGTCAGCCGGACAGAAAAAGCCATCGCCCCGACCGTCCGAAACGCCGAGGACCCGGAAGGTCCTTTCAAGTCGCCGGACGCCAGCCCGCCGATTCCCGGCACTTCCCGCACAGGCTAAAACGCCTGTTATTATTTAATGTGTAAATGCAGCATTGCACCGCCAAGAAAAGAAAAAGCTTTCCATCTCTTAGTAAGAGGTGGAAAGTTGGGGGCAAAGGTAGTCACAACTACCAAACAGGCCAAATAAAATCCAAACAAAATCACAGTTTTTTTGAATTTTTTTTTGGACCATCGTTGTGTCGACAAAATTACGAAAAACGGAGAAAGTCACAATTGAGTCGCCCGAAACGACGATTATAAGGGCACGACTGAAAGATTTTCCACCTCTTACTAAGAGAAGGAAAGGCCGGAACGCCCGGATCACGGCAGCACCAGCACGCCCAAAAAGCGCCGCCAGCCTCACACCGGGAGCAAGAAGAAAACGAAAAAGTGAGAGTAAGGAAACAGCAAATTCTAACTTAACTTCAATCAATTATGAAAAAAAATTTCATTAGAGTTGCAGTATTCTGCGCACTGACTGCCACGGCAGCTCCCGTGTTCGTCGGCTGCTCGGACTATGATGATGACATCAATCGCCTGCAAGGCGAGATCGACCAGATCAACGGTGTCATCGGCGTATCGGGCGAAGAGATGGCCGCAGCCATCCAGACCGCTATCGACGGACTGCGCGACGATCTGAACACCGCCATGGCAGGCAAGGCCGATGCACAGGCTGTCCAGCAGTTGCAGACCACTGTCGGACAACTTGTTGATGCCATGGAAGGCGAAGACGGCACCATTGATGTCAACCTCATCAAACAGTTGCAAAACGACATCGAGACATTGAAGACTGAGGTGAACAACACCAAAGGTGCTCTCGACACTCAAAAAGAAGACCTCGAAGGTAAAATCGAAGAAGTAAACGGCAAGATCGAAGATCTCCAAACACAGATCTCCCAGTCGGAAGATGCCGCCAAGATTGCCGCCCTCGAAGAGGAGGTAGGCACACTGACGCGCGAACTCGCCACGTTGAAGACCAACCTCGATACAGTGTTGGCTGCACTCGACGACAATGGACAGGTCATCACTGACCTTGCCGCCCGCTTGAAAGCGCTCGAAAACTTCAAAGAATCCGTCGAGAATGAAGAACAGCCTACTTTCGTAGACTTCGCCAGATTCAACGCGCTGACCAACACGGTCGACAGCCTCAGCAACGAGCTCAAAACGCTCAAAGAGAAGATCGACGGCGCTGCCCAAGGTAGCGAGGTCGGAGGCATCATCGAGCGCCTCGAAGCCCTCGAAACCTGGAAGAACGACGGTATCAGCGAGCTTCTCAAAGGATATGCTACGACCGAAAGCGTAACGACGCTTAGCGACGACATCAACAAGATTAAAGAAGAACTCGGCTTGATTTCTTCGGGTGACGAAGGCGACGACGTGAAGACCTCTCTCGAACTCATCGACGAGCAGATCAAGGCCCTCGAAAGCCGTGTCGACAAGCTCTTCGGCAACACGTTGCAGAGCCTCGTCTACCTGCCCAACCCCGACAACGCGATGGGCGATACGGAATTCTCGACCTTGTGGTACCGCACGACGCCGACCAATCCCAACACCGGCGTGAAACTTGCCCAGAACGCCCAGGTGAAGGTGCGCTTCCGCGTCACTCCGGCTGCCGCCGCCAAGAAGATTGTTGAAAGCGACGACTATATCCTCACCTTCGACGGCATGAAGCAGAACTACACCACCCGCGCCACGCAGGCCGGCCTGCTGAACATCGTCAGCAAGCAGCTCGGCTCGGACGAAGGTGTTGTGGAACTGACCGTCGAGCTCAACGAGAGCGGATACAACGGCAAGACCATCGGCAATAACTCATATTGGGCGCTCGCACTCAACGTGAAGGCCAAAGAGCCCGTCAAGAACGAAGAGACAGGCGAAACGCCGGCCAAGGAAGACTACACCGACATCGTGTCGAACTACTTCATCACGCACCGTGAGGACATCACGCTCTCTCGCGTACAGGTGCAGCACGCTCCCATCTCCGACGCCGATCTGACTTACAACGACGCTCAGGACAAAGTCGTTTACGGTGGAACCGGAAGCTGGCTTGCCGCATGGAAGTGGGACGAAACAGGAACAAATGAGTCGCCAATCAACTTCACCGGCAGCAACGCCGCTCCGCAAAAGGTTTACGACTTCGCCGAGAAGTTCAACTGCTTCACCACCGTCTATAAGTTCCAATCCGGCACCGACGCCAACGTCTTCCAGATTGACGGCGCCACAGGTACTGTCACGTTGAAGAATCCCGGTTCGACTGCCAACATCGGCCAACAGGCCGGCGTGATGGCCGAAACGACCATCAATGGCAGAACCGAGAAGTGGACGAGCAATTTCAGCAGGAAGGTGACCGTGGCTCGCGCGGCCCTCAACGTGACGCTCGGCGCCAACGACTTTGTTGACGCACAAGGACGAGCTGTCAACCTCGCCGCCCTGCCTTGGACGAAGAGTGCGCAGACCTTCTACCTCAGCACGAGCAAGCTCAACGAAATCATCGACATGGTCAAGTTGAACACGGGCGACTTCTTCACCCAAGTCGGCAATCAGGTATGGAACAGCACAGACAGAAAGGCCACGCTCACGAGCGACGCAACGAACAAGCGCTTCATCCTGACTATTGCAGCTGGTGCCGCCCTCGGTTCTGGTAATAACGCCACGACCATCCAGGCAACTCCGAGCGTCACATTCGCAGGTGCTACGCAAAACATGCAGATCACGCTCACCATGCCGCAAACCGCAAGCTATCCTAACGCTGTCCTGCAAAAGGCCGACGCTTATTGGAACGGCAACGTGGCAACCTTCGTGCCGACCTACACCATCGTTGAAGTAACGAAAAACAACCGCACTTACAAACAAGTTCAGGCTGTCAACTTCACGTTCGACATGGCCAACCTCTTCCGCAACTTCACTCAGTCGGAGACGGAAATCGAGACCAACCGCGGTGGTGTACTCGACTTGGAAGCTGCATGGAAGAACACGTCGCACCCAGGAGCAGTCACGATCAACAACAGCTCTCGCGAGGTTACGTTCAATAAGAACAGCTACGAGACGAGCTATGGCAACGTAGAGATTACGGCCCAAGAAACCTACGGCGGCCACCTCTCGAACGACCTGAGCGGCGCCCTCGCTATCGCCAACATCAGCGGTACGATGACGCAGGGCAAGACAGCCATCGAAGTCAGCGACCTCCGCGAGACCTATCATGCCTTCACAGGGTGGAGCTGGGCCGACATCAACGGCCTGACCATGTGGTCCGAGGGTTCGACCAATGTAGAAAGCTACTTGGGCAACGGTCTTGACATGAACGGTTTGGCTGCTCCGACGCTGGAATTCGCTGACGCCAACGATCCGAACAACGACTACATCACCATCGATAACGCCACAACAGGTACGTTCTCCGTCAAGAACAAAGACCTCATCTTGGTTAACGATGTTGTTGTCCGCCTGCGCGTGAAAGCCAGCAGCCGTTGGGGAGCCATCAGCGGTTACGACGCCAACAACGTCATCACCGTCACGCTGAAAGCTGGTGCATAAATCCTCAGCTGAACCTTCCGCTTTCCATCCCCGCACGTGATGGGAAGACCCCCAGAGGGGTTAGGGGGAAGCGTCCCCTACCCTCTTTTTGAGCGAGTGCGCAAAGGATCTCCGGCCTTTGCGCACTCCTTTTTTTATTTATCTGCGTGCTTACCGAACGCTGCCCGCCGCGCACCCGGCGCACACCCCAATCCGCCCATAACGTCAGCCAAGTCAGCTAATCTGCCGACTACTTCCACACGCAACACAGGAACATCACTCTTGGGACCACGAATCCGCCGACAGGAAGGCGCAAAACCAACAACGGACAAACATTCTTTTGCCCTTCCGAAAGCCACGGTCCTCGTAAATGAAGCATCGCCGAAAGTCGCTCCGGATGCAATCACGCCCTGCATCACCTATGGCAGGCGGACGGATATCCCGGCCCGACTTCCAAGCCCGCACGGAGCATCCACACACCATGCGAAAGCTCTTCTAACGCCATTTGCAACCCATTCCGGGCGGTTCTTTCAGCCTCAGGAACCCCGCTTCGTCATGGCGCAAAAAAACGGCAAGGAGTGCGAAACTCCTTGCCGGGACAATGTTTTCAATGAAGACAGGACTTAGAGGCTCCAATCTTCTTTCGACTTGCGCACGTAGCTTGCGTAGCGGCGCTTGGCTGCCTCCTCGGTCTTGTCGAAGAGCTCCTGAGCCTCGGCCGGACGGGCTTTCTTCAACGAGAGGAAACGGACCTCACCGTTGAGGTAGTCTTGGAACTTCGACCAGTCGGGTTCCTTCGAATCGAGGGTGAAGGGGTTCTTACCCTCGGCCTCAAGCGCGGGATTGAAGCGCCAGAGCTGCCAGTAGCCGCACTCTACGGCCTTGGCTTCCTCGGCCTGACTCTTGCCCATTCCGCCCTTGGCTTTGAGGCCGTGGTTGATACAGGGGGCGTAAGCAATGATGAGCGACGGTCCGGGATAGGCTTCGGCCTCGCGGATGGCTTTGAGGCACTGTGCCTGGTCGGCACCCATGGCGATCTGGGCAACGTAGATGTAGCCGTAGGTGGTCTGCATGAGGCCAAGGTCCTTCTTCGTCACGCGCTTGCCCGCAGCAGCAAATTGGGCAATGGCGCCGAGCGGCGTAGCCTTGGAGGCCTGACCGCCGGTGTTGGAGTAGACTTCGGTGTCAAGCACGAGGATGTTGACGTCCTCGCCGCTGGCCAGCACGTGGTCCAGACCGCCGTAACCGATGTCGTACGACGCACCGTCGCCACCGATGATCCACTGGCTGCGCTTCGTCAGGTAGTGCGTCAGTTCGGCGAGCTGGGCGCAGACGGGGCACTGCCCCTTTGCGGCCTCAATCATCGGCGCGAGCTTGTCGGCAGCGGCGCGGCTGGCGTCGGCATCCTCGCGGCCGGCAATCCAGGCCTGAGCGGCTTCCTTAAACTCGGCAGGTACGTGCTCGTCGGTCAGCGACTGCTCGAGCAGGCTCTGGATACGGTTACGCATCTTCTTATTCGCCAGCACCATACCCAAGCCGAACTCGCAAAAGTCCTCGAACAGCGAGTTGGCCCAAGCAGGACCCTGGCCTTTCTCATTCTTCGTATAGGGCGTCGAGGGGATGGAACCGGAATAGATGGACGAGCAACCGGTGGCGTTGGCTATCATCTGACGGTCGCCGAAGAGTTGGGAGATAAGCTTGACATAGGGCGTCTCGCCGCAACCTGAGCAGGCGCCGGAGAACTCAAAGAGAGGCGTGGCGAACTGCGAGTTCTTGGGATTCTGCTTGATGTCCACAAGGTGCTGCTTGGTCTTGACATTCTTGACGCAATAAGCCCAATTGGTATCCTCAGCCATCTGGGTTTCGAGAGGCTTCATGACAAGAGCCTTGTTGCCGCGCATACCCGGGCAGACGTCGGCACAGTTGCCGCAACCGAGGCAGTCGAGCACGTCGACCTGCTGACGGAAGTGCATGCCCTTCATGGCGGCGGGAGCCTTCATTTCAAGCGTCGTTGCGGTGAAGCCTTTCACTTCCTCTTCGTCCATCACGAACGGACGGATGGCAGCGTGCGGGCAGACATATGCACACTTGTTACACTGGATACAGTTCTCGGGAACCCACTCGGGAACGAATGCGGCGACACCGCGCTTCTCGTAAGCGGCCGTACCCTGTTCCCACGTGCCATCGACCGACACTTTGAATGCCGAAACGGGCAGCAAGTCGCCGTCCTGGGCATTGATGGGACGTACAAGGTCGCTGATGTAGGCGGGTTCGTCGCGCTCCACCTTGGGATCGGCAGGCAGACTGGCCCATGCGGGATCAACGGCCAGCTCCTTGTATTCGCCACCACGGTCAACAGCCTGATAGTTCTTATCGACGACATCCTGGCCTTTCTTTCCGTATGACTTGACGATGAACTTCTTCATCTGCTCAACGGCGAGGTCGACAGGGATGACCTGTGTGATACGGAAGAACGCGGATTGAAGGATAGTGTTGGTGCGATTGCCCAAACCGATTTCCTGCGCGATTTTCGTGGCGTTGATGTAATAAACCGTGATGTGGTGCTCGGCGAAATAGCGCTTCACATTGTTCGGCAGGTTGGCGGCCAGTTCATCACCCTCCCAGATGGTGTTCAGCAGGAAAGTGCCGTTGTCGCGCAGACCACGGAGCACGTCATACATGTGGAGGTAAGCCTGAACGTGGCAAGCCACGAAGTTCGGCGTCTTGATCTGATAGGTCGAACGGATCGGGTGATCGCCGAAACGCAGGTGTGAACAGGTGAAGCCGCCGGACTTCTTCGAGTCGTAGGAGAAGTAGGCCTGGCAATACTTGTCGGTGTTGTCACCGATAATTTTGATGGAGTTTTTGTTGGCTCCCACCGTGCCGTCAGCACCGAGACCGTAGAACTTCGCCTCGAAGATGCCTTCGCCGCCAAGCGCCATTTCCTTCTCGAGCGGCAGGGACGTGAACGTCACGTCGTCGACGATTCCAAGCGTGAAATGGTCTTTCGGCGTAGGCAGGGCAAGGTTGTCGTAAACGGAAATAATCATCGTCGGTGTCGTGTCGCACGAACCAAGACCATAACGGCCACCCACGATGAGCGGAGCGCCCTCACGGCCATAGTAAGCGTCTTTCACGTCGAGGTAAAGCGGTTCGCCTGCGGCGCCGGGTTCCTTCGTACGGTCGAGGACAGCGATACGCTTGCAGGTGGCAGGCACAGCCGCCAACAGATGTTTCACCGAGAACGGGCGGTAGAGGTGTACGCTGACCATGCCGACCTTCTCGCCTTTTTTATTGAGATAGTCGATAGCCTCACGTGCGGCTTCGGTGACCGAACCCATGCAGATGATGACGCGTTCGGCGTCGTCAGCGCCATAGTAGCTGAACAACTTATAATCGCGGCCGGTAATCTTGGACACTTCGGCCATGTATTTCTCTACAATGGCCGGAACGGCATCGTAATAAGCGTTGCAGCTTTCACGGTGGGCAAAGAAGGTTTCGGGGTTCTCGGCCATACCACGGGCTACGGGGTGCTCAGGCGAAAGCGCACGGGCACGGAACTCGCTCAGCGCTTTCTGGTCGACGAGCGGACGCAGGTCTTCCTGATCTATCTCCTCTATCTTCTGATACTCATGGGAAGTGCGGAATCCGTCGAAGAAGTTGATGAACGGCACGCGGCTTTCGATGGTCGAAAGGTGGGCAACGGCGGAAAGATCCATCACCTCTTGTACCGAACCTTCGCAGAGCATGGCGAAACCTGTCTGACGGCAGGCCATCACGTCGCTGTGGTCACCAAAGATGCAGAGAGAGTGAGTGGCCAGCGTACGGGCCGACACATGAAATACGCAGGGGAGCAGCTCGCCAGCGATCTTGTACATATTCGGTATCATCAGCAGGAGGCCCTGCGACGCCGTAAAGGTGGTGGTCAGCGCGCCGGCCTGCAACGAACCGTGCACCGCACCGGCCGCACCGCCTTCGGATTGCATTTCCTGTACCGATACGGTGTCGCCGAACAAGTTCTTACGGCCTTGTGCGGCCCATTCGTCGACGTGCTCCGCCATGGGCGAGGACGGCGTGATGGGGTAGATGGCAGCCACTTCCGAAAACATGTACGCAATATGCGCAGCGGCTTGGTTGCCATCACACGTGATAAATTTCTTTTCCTTTGCCATAATGCTTAAAATTGTTATGTGCTTGTATGTGTTATTACTGTTGTCTCATTCTTTTGTGGCAGGCTTCCGGTCAGAAGAGGAAGCCGAAAAGCCAAAGCGGAATTTCGTTGCCGTGTCCGACTTCGGCATTGTATTTTGCGTAATAGAGGGTGTTGTCAACCTTGATGCGCCGATTCTTGTCGCATACACAGATATCCTTAGCGCTGTCAACACGATAGATCCCTTCACGGCGGCCACGGTGGACATTGTGATGCCGCCAGAGACTATTGACAAAGAAGCACTCCATAATATGCTGCTCGCTCAGCCCCGGACTATACACGGCGTACATCAGGTTGGTGTCGTGAAGCATCACGACCGCAGGTTTTTTCGGGAATGCCTCACCTTCGCGATAGATCATGTTGATGAGCCGCGCTTCTTCCAGGTTTTTCAGGTAATTCATCACCGTCGCACGCGACGTGCCGATGGCGGTGGCCAGACTGCTCACGTTGGGACTGGCCGCGCCGTCCGACGCCAAGAGATAGAGCAACTTCTTGATGCGCGAAAGATACTTCAACTCGATCTGCTTGATGAAGAGGATGTCGACTTCGATCATCATGTTCATCGCTTTCAAAAGCATCTCAGTGAAATTGCGGTTTTCGAGGAAAAAAGGATAATAGCCATGATGCAGATAATCATGGAAATACTGCCACGGGCGCACCTTGGGAAGGATGGATTTGAGGATATACTCATGTTCATGAAGCACCTCGTCAAGGCTATATGTACGGAAAGAATTACCGGTCTGCAAATTGAGGAACTCGCGAAATGAGAAACCATGCAACACGTAGCATCGGCTGATGGACGAAAGTTCGTCGTCACGTTCAGAGGCATTTTCGACAGAAGAGGTGGTATAAACAATCCGCAAACGGGGGAACTTGTGATAACACTCGCACAGTTGCCGACGCCATTCGGGGAGCTTGAAAGCTTGGTCAACAAGCAGCACCTGGCCTCCACAGCGATAGAATTCGTCTGCAAAGTCAACTAAGCCTCGTCCTTGGAAATAGAAACTGTTCATGTTGACGTACAGACACTGGCGCATGCCTGGCTCGAAGTTCTCTTTGGCGTATTGGAGCAAGAAAGTAGTCTTCCCCACCCCTCGTGGCCCCTTGATGCCAATCATACGATAGTTCCAGTCGATACTATCCATCAGCGCACGCCGAACGGGAGCATTGGTCTGCTCAATCAGATAAGCGTGGGTCTGAAAAAAAGTTTCCATACAATCTTCCCGTTTGGCGACAAAGGTACGCATATTCCCGAGAAATGCAAAGCGGACTTATCAAATTATTTTTCCCACACTTTTTCTCTTTTGCAGCGCCTTGCGGCGTAACGCTGAGACTATCCTCTTTACGGCGGAAATGACTTCCGGACGGTCTGCTGAAACGACTGTTTTCCTTCATCACGCTGATGTGAAAACGGGATATTAACGGCCATCTCATACTAGAACGTTCCGGATGCTGCGCGTAGTTTGCAAAACTTTGCTTACACATGCGGCAGCTTGTACAAGTACATGCGATTTATGCGCACGGCTGGCTCAAAATATATCTGGCCCATACGAAACCTTTCTCAGTCAAGAGATGACGTGCAGCGCCGCCGGACAGGCCAATAGATACATACACTGAAAATCCCCGCCCTCGGGAAAACGACCCGACAGCAGGGAACGATAAGTCTGAGTGAATCCCCGGAGATAAACTCTAATCTATTCGATCACACTGCGCGGACTGAACATGTCGCGCAAGAGGTTGAGTGATTCCGGATTCTCTTCCACAAATGTGTCGATGTGCCGGATGCGTTTTTCAGCCAGTATCTCGTCAACGGCGATGAGTATGCCGGTTTCCTCCACGTCACCGAAGTCGTAATTAATGGCTGTACCGAACATGCGCATTGTAGGACTGAGGCCCATGTATGCGTTGACGAGCGGAGGAATGTTAAAGCCAAGGCGACGAACCTCGCGATTCAGAATCTTATAATCGGCCTTGAAGCTTTCTTCACTGAAAAGCGTGCGCAACTGTTCGACTGGCGTTTCGTAAGAAATAGGATGTATCGGAACCACAAGGGTATCCTTGTCACCGAAATGCTTGTTGAGGAAGAAGAGGATCATGTCCCGGGCCACACGGTTGAACGATGGATACATCGTCATTTTCCCGAAAAAGTATTTCAAGCCAGGAATGACCACCGTCAAGGCCCCCAATCCGTCCCAAAGATTGTCGAGGGCAAAAAGGCCTTTGCTCTGCTGCCGCGTATTCTGATATTCAAGCGTCACGAAGGAGCGCCCCAGTTCCACCGTATTACGCATGTAATCATTGACGAACTCCTCGGAAAAATGGAACATATGGCTCGTTGCAAGGATCGGCTGGCCTGACATATCCAGCCGTATCTCGCGACCAGGCAAGAAGCGGTATCCGCCCAGGACCTCCTCACTCTCGGGATTCCAGACGATGAGCTGATAATAAGCATTCTCACCCGTGTCGAACTCATCGAGGTCCAAGCTCTTCCCCGTTCCGCCTCCAGCGGCCCGGAAAGCGATTTCTCGCAGACGGCCTATCTCGCGGACTACACCGGGTGCCTGTTTGTAGGTCACGATGTAAATCTCGTTATTGCTCTTATTGGTCGCGCGCAGTCTCCGCTCTGGGGTCAGTTCTGCTTTCAGGATGTCACGACTTACTGGCAATATAATCTCTTCCATGTATTCATCTTATTGTTATGTCCGGCACAGTCCCTTTTTCTCCCGAAAGGCCGGCCAAAATCATAATTCGTACACCTTTTTCTGCACCCACGCCGCCCATTGGGCTGGCGTACGCGACTTGTCGAATGTTTGCCACGGTATGGGTTTCCCGATCTTGACAGAAAAACGCTTGTGGGTATTCTTATACATCTCGTCGACCAAGAAAAGCATAGCGACGTTGAACTTGATACCCGTGCGTTTACAGAAATTGGCCAGTGTGTAGAAAAAGTTTGAATTCTGGCCGCCAAAGTGGATGGGCACAACGTCACGCTGTGTCTCGACACTCTTGACGACAAACGTCTTACGCCAGGGAATGTCCCTCACCACACCGTTCGTACGACGCGAGCACAAACCTGCGGGGAACATGATGATGTGATTGTCACCTTTGAAACCGGCCTCGACCATCGCCGGGAAGTCACGGCTTTGCGAACCGGTCTTGTTAATCGGGATGCAAAGCGGGGCGAGTCCTCGGAGGTTCATAAGCAAATCGTTGACAAGATAACGGATATGCCCGTCATAGTGCCTGCCGAGAATGGCTCCTAAGGCTACTCCATCGATACCGCCGAGGGGATGATTACTCACAAACGTATAATGACGGCCATCGTCGGAAGCCGGAAGATTTTCCCGGCCTGACACGTCAAGTTTCATGTCAAGATACTCCACACAGGCTTCGAGCCATTCCACACCTGACAAATGTGACGACTGTTCGAGGAATTGGTTCACTTCGTCCTGATGCACGATTTTCTTCAACCACGACAGGACAAAACGGGGCACACGCCGCGCTTTCGCTCCAGCCTTCTCGCGCAGGATCTGCTCCACGTCTACGGTGAAAATCGTTTTGTCATCCATGCTCTTGCTGCGATAATGAACCGTGCAAAATTAAACAAAATTATTGAGTGCCTACCGGGACTGTGTAAAAAAGTTACGCATATTTGCAGACGAGCAGGACACACCCGGGAAAGGCTGCGCGATTTCCTGTGGAACTCGCACATCTTTCCACTCGTTTGCACTATCTTTTCATAAGATAAGGCGGCACTCGGGAAAGGCTGCGCGATTTTCCTGTGGAACTCGCACATCTTTCCACTCGTTTGCACTATCTTTGCCTCGGTATGCACACACTGATGCTGATAACGATCGAATTTGCGGCCGCCGCCCATCTGATGATGAGCTTGGTGCTGTTCTTCTTTGCCCGCCGCCGAGTGAGCTACCTTTCACAGGCTTGGATCATGCTGCTACTCTGCCTGATGTATTGTGCGGCTCTTTTCTTTATCTACACACAGGACATTCCGCCCTTAGGCATCCTCCACCCCGTCCTCCTGCTCTACCTGCTCGCCACATCGTTTCTTCAAAGCATTTACCCACTGGGAATCTGCATGCCCGGCTACCTGCAATGGGGCCGCATGTGGGCATACGCTGTCCCGGCGCTCGTGCTCATTTTACTATATGCCGGCGGTGCCCTCGCAGGAAGCAACATGGTGAAAGTCTACGATCCGGCCGACTTCGGCCATTACCTGTTGAGCGGCGATGTCATCCTCCGGCTCGCGTCGCTCGCCCTTTCCATTTATTATATCGTCAATATCTTCCGCCTGCCTCACCGGCTGACACGTCAGGTCGAGTTGCCGCGATGGATGATCACCTACGGCGTAGCGCTGGGGCTCGTGGCACTATACTTTGTCCTGCTGACTGTCTGGTTCAGCCAACCATTGGTCATTATATATATAGTGCTTTTCACGCTGGTCAACATGTTCTTGTTTTTCCGCATACTGAGCCCTGTGTTCCACGCCCTGCCCCAACCGCCTTTGCGTGAGGTGGCAGAACGACCGACAGAGGAAGAAATCTCACACTCGGAACAAAACGACTTCAACGAAGCCAACATGCGGCGTTTCGAAGTATTGGAATTTTTCATGCAGCATGAGCGACCCTGGCTCGACTGTCAGTTCACACGCGACCGCCTCTGCCGCCACACGGGCCTCAACCGCCACCTTGTCTTGCAGGCACTCCGTAGCCAAGGATACAACGACACGCATGAATACATCTACCGATACCGCGTCGAAGAACTCAAACGACTCATCTTGGACGGTGAAATCGATAGTTTGCAACAATGTGACAAGGCGGGATTCCGCTCCATCAAGACAGCTTCGACCAACTTCGAGCGCATGGAGAACGTCCCCCTGACAGAATGGTTCGAACAACACAAACGCCCTACTTCGCATACCATAGAATCATTACCGCGACCTCCGTGCCATTTCACCGGGATAAAAGCGCGAGATAAACCGTCCTTGCCATCCCTCTCTCCGCCCGGATTTAGCCATGCCGTCCGTGACATGCAAAGCTACGGATTGAATCCTTACGAAAGTATCATCCTACTCGTCATTCTGGCAGGCGTAACGCCGTGAACCGTCGGCCTTTTCGCACTTAGGACGTTGGGATTGTCGATGTAGTTTTGTTTCTCCACAAACCCATCGGGCGGAGGAGGCATCCTCCTCACAGACACGAAAGGCGCGTAGACTTGATCCTCTACAGCCCCGTCTGTTCCAAAGCCAGACGGTGGTGGTGCTTCGGCCACACTGGCAGGACGTCCCACAATAAACCATGGCGCATTCTATGTCTACGCCAGCGACACGAAAGAGGTATCCACCATCGTCCACGCCGAACCACAGACGTTCTTGACAGCATGGGCCGCGGCGCCTTCGTTGTAGCACTATACGAAACGCGCTTGCTATACAGACATGCAGTCAATACGTGAAAATCATCGGTTTCACCGCATTTTTTCTCACGCTTCACGTTCCGGTTCATCGCCTACAAAAAGACCTGCACACCACGCCCGCCCATTCTGGCTCTACATACGGAGCTCCGTACGAAAACGGGAGACAAAATGACAGACGACAAAAATCGGCCCAAATAACCGACATCGCACACTAAACGGTCAGCAGACATTCACTGACGGCTGACAGAAAGAACGAGACGGCTGACAGTTTTTTCTATCGGCCTGACCATTTTTTCAATTAGTTGTATTGCATTGTGAACGCGTTGACTTCGCGTTCTTACACGGCTTTCCGTGATTTTTTCAAGTTTTCTCACATTTCCATTTGCCCATCTCGTTTTTTTCTCCTACATTGCCTGCGAAACCAAACCTGCTTACGGAATGAGAAACGCCGCCTCAGCTTTCCTGCCCCTTGTGGGGCTCACTTGCCTTTGGGCGTCGTGCGCCCGGACACCGCCGGCGCGTCGCCACGTGGCAACACAAGTGGCATGGCAAGAGGGTGACGTCGTGTTCCGACGCGGAACAGGCACCGTCGGGCAGGCCGTCGTGACGCTCGACGGGGGCGGTCCATATTCTCACGTCGGCATCGTTGCTTTCTGCGAGGGGACACCGATGGTGGTGCACGCCGTCCCGGGCGAACCGGACTTCGACGGCGACCCGGATCGCGTAAAGCTCGATTCTATCGACGTCTTTTATTCAACCGGCCGTGCCTCCCAAGGCGCTGTCATGCGTCATGCGGACAGCGCAGCGGCTGCCCGAGCAGCAAAAATGGCTTATAAGGCCTACGAACGGCGGACGCTTTTCGACCATGAGTACGACGACCGTGACACCTCGCGCCTCTATTGTACGGAACTCATCACTTACGCCTTCGACCGCGCCGGGGCACGACTTCACGTCAGTCAACACGATGTCAACCTTCCCGGCATCACAGAGGCTATCACCTTTCCATCAGACTTGGCAGCCTGCCCGCAATTACGACTCATTTATTCCTTTTAATTATTCACCTAACAAACAGAACTATGAAAAAACTTTTGACCATGTTGACTACCTTCTGCGTAGTCTTGTGCTTCGCCGCCTGCTCGTCTAATACGCCTTCGGGCGTCGCCGAGCAGTCCATCAAGTATTTGATGGAAGAAAAGTATGACAAGTACACCGACCTGCTCTACGTCAGCGACGCAGACAAAGAAGACCCGGAAAAGCTGAAAAAAGACAAAGAGGAGTTCACCCAACTCTTGGAAGCCAAATACAGCGAAACAGTGAAAAATACCGGTGGAATCGACAGTTATAAAGTCACGTCGGAGGATGTGGCAGACGACGGCGAAACGGCAGTCGTACATCTCGACGTCACCTACAAGAACGGAAAGACCGACGATTATGCCGTCAAGCTCCGCAAAGACTCAGACGGCAACTGGAAAGTAACTTTGGGTAAATGAAAATAATAGCGCCGGGGCGTACCTAATCAGCACGTGTCCGGCGCTATTATTTCTCACTCGTGAAGAATCGCACGGAGGCCCGCCGCACTCACTCGACAACTTGGCAAGCGTTCCGTTCGTCGGAAGTCCACTCTTTATAAGGCCGCTGCCGCAATTGGGAATTATAATAGCGACGAATGCCCGTCACCTCATCTCCCAAGAAAGGCGGCCGCTCATACGGCTCGTCGATGGCACACAACTCAACTTCGGCCACGGTGAGACCGACGTTGTCCCCAAGGAACTCGTCTACCTCGAAAACATGTCTGCCACAGGGCACAAGCCACCGACATTTCTCTACGACACCCGGCTCGCACAAACGAAGTAAGGAGAGTCCTTCGTCGGCCGTGATTTCCTTTTCAAACTCATAACGCGACAATCCTCCTGACGTCGAGGGACCTTTAATCGTCAGATAGGCTCGCCCGTCACGCAAACGCACACGCACTGTCCGGCCATGCTCGCTACATATGTATCCTTGCGTAATATGGCTGCTCGACGTGGCCAATGACTTGTAAGATTCATCGGTCACGAGGAATTTTCGCTCAATCTCCAAGGGCATTTACGCGACGATAAGTTCGTATGCCACCAAGGCTATCACCATCAGGACAATCAGCCCGATGAAAATTCCGTTGATAATCCGGCGAGCCTGGCGCGCCTGACGCGCTTCCCGGGCCGTGGCTTTCAATTTACTTTTTTGGCTCATAATATCAGATTTTATGTCTACTCTTCATCTTGTTACGCCGAGGCATTTTCGGCATTCTGCTCAGAGAACTCCATTAGGTAAGCCTTGATGAAACCGTCGATTTTTCCGTCCATCACGCCGTTCACATCGCTTGTCTGAAAACCGGTACGGTGATCCTTGACACGACGGTCGTCGAACACGTAACTGCGAATCTGACTTCCCCACTCAATCTTCTTTTTTCCGGCTTCTATCTTGGCCTGTTCGGCACGACGTTTCTGCAACGCACGGTCGTAGAGTTGCGAACGGAGGAGACGCATGGCGTTCTCACGGTTCTCCAACTGTTTTCGGCTCTCGGTATTCTCAATCAGGATTTCCTCTTCCTCGCCCGTGTCTGGGTCTTTGTATTGATAGCGTAGGCGGACGCCCGTTTCGACCTTGTTCACATTCTGTCCTCCGGCGCCTCCCGAACGGAAGAGATCCCAACTGATTTTAGACGGATCGACATACACCTCAATCGTGTCGTCGACAAGCGGCGTCACGAACACCGACGCGAATGACGTCATGCGTTTTCCTTGTGCGTTGTAAGGCGACACGCGCACCAACCGGTGCACACCATTTTCACTCTTCAAGTAACCATAGGCATACTCGCCCTCGATCTCCATCGTCACCGTCTTGATGCCGGCCTCATCGCCATCTTGCAGATTCGAGATGCTGACTTTGTAGCCATGGGCTTCGGCATAGCGCATATACATGCGCATGAGCATTGAAGCCCAGTCCTGACTCTCGGTTCCACCAGCGCCAGAATTGATTTTCAGCACACAGTCCATAGAGTCTTCTTCCTGACGAAGCATGTTTTTCAGTTCGAGTGCTTCGACGGCCTCAATGGCAGCCGAATAGGCCGCATCGACCTCTTCTTCGCTCACCGAACCTTCTTTGTGGAAGTCAAAGGCAAGTTCGAGTTCCTCGGTAAGCATGTGGACTTCCTTGTATCCCGAAATCCACTTTTCAAGCGACTTGACTTTTCGCATCTGTTCCTCAGCCCGCTTGGCATCGTCCCAAAAACCGGGTGCCTGTGTCCGCAGTTGCTCCTCTTCAAGCTGTATGGTCTTGGCGTCTATGTCAAGATACCGTCGCAGTGCTTCCGCCCGTTCTTTGACGGACTTCAATTGTTCAGCAGTGATCATCTGTTCTGTTTTTGGCTGTAAAGTTACAACTTTCACCCGAAAGGGAAGAGCAGAGGCAGCGCAAAAACCATCACCACACCCATCGCAAGCTGCAATGGCAGGCCGACTTTGACGAAATCGGCGAATGTATATTGCCCGGCAGGCATAACGAGCGCGTTGGGAGGCGTAGAGAACGGCGAAGCAAAGCACATGCTCGATGCCACAGAGACAGCAAACAAGAAAGCCGTCGGGTCGACCCCAAGCCCTATGGCTGCGCTCAAGGCTATCGGTGCCATCAGAACGGTTGTCACCGTATTACTGATAAACAACGTCATGACAGAAGTGACAAAATAAATACCGGCCAAAAGCACATAAGGCCCATAAGCGCCAAGTCCGCTGACCAAAGATCCCGACATCCAAGCGGAAGCACCGGTCTTTTCGAGCGCGACGGACATCGGTAACATAGCTGCAAAAAGAACCAGACTCTCCCAGTTCATCGTTTTGTACGCCGCTTCTACATTCCTCAGGCAACCGGTGACAACCATGAGCACCGCAGCGACCATAACAGCCGTCACAGGCGCCACAGGAATGAAATCGAAAGCCATAGCGACAACCATTGCGAGCAGTATCAGACCTGCCAGCGGTGCTTTGTAATCGAGTGTCACTCGGGCGGCTTCGTCTTCGGGCTGGCCGAGGACAACCCACTCCTCGCCGCCCTGGCGTCCCATTCGGGCTATGTTGTCCCACGATCCCTGCACAAGAAGCACGTCGCCGCTATGAAGGCGGACATCCTTCAAGTCATCAAGAATATAGTGATTATCTCGACGAATACCTAACACGTTGACGCCATACACTGTCCGGAATTCCGTTTCTTTCAACGTTCGGTTGAGAAACTTTGACGCATGCATCAATACGATCTCAGCTATCCCCACGTCATAGAAATGGAGTTCCGTACCCGCTTTTCCAGGCGAAACGACCTGCAAGCCATAATCTCGGGCAAAAGCCTCTGTACGTGTGGCATCTTGCGTCAGGACATAAATGACATCACCGGCCGCAAGCGCCACACCGCTCTCGGCGGCGTATTGACTTACCCGTTTGAGCAGAGGCCCACGCGACGTATCCTCACGCCTCACCTCTATGACGGTCAAACCGTAACGGCGGAATACATCGAGCTGTACGACGGTCTTTCCGACAATCGGCGAACCAGCAGGCACGGTCAGCCTCGTCAAGCCTTCGGCTATCTGATACTCATCAACCAATTGGCTCAACGTTTTTCCGCGCCGTCGCTCTCCTTTCTTTTTCCGCTGTCCGGAAAGGAACCACCGGCTCAACGGGATAAGCAGTGCGGTGCCGACGGCCACACAGATCAAGCCCACGGGCGTAAACGAAAAGAACGAGAGTTTACCATAGCCTGCATGCTCCAACGTATCGCTGATGATAAGGTTGGGGGCCGTACCGATCAACGTCATCATACCGCCCATGCTGCTGGCAAAAGCCAAGGGCATCAAAAGGCGCGAGGCTGGCACGTTGGCGGTCTTGGCCATGCTCACCACGATAGGAAGCATCAGCGCCACTGTCCCCGTATTGCTGACAAACGAGCCGACAAACGCAGTGACCAGCATGACCAGTAGGAATAACTTCATCTCGCTTGTTCCGGCCCAGCGCAGCACTTGGCGACTCGCCAGTTTGGCCAAGCCTGTCTGGAAGATAGCTCCACTAACCACGAACAGGCCAGCCATCATGATGACAACTGGGTTAGAAAAACCGGACAAGGCTTCCTCCGGCGTCAACACACCGGAAAGAACCAAAGCGAGCAAGGCGCACAGAGCCACAAGGTCTGAGCGCACACGCCCCAGCATGAAAAAAACAGCAGACAGGGCGAGTACCAAAAGAGTTATTGTCATAGCGTTATCGTTTGTAAGAAGCGACTGTTTCTGCCGCTTTGATGTTTATTTGAATAACAGGCCGCAAACACGCAGCAGCGCCCCCTGTCCGTAGACATTCCGCAGCCCGGACTCCTTTTACCAATGTAAACGGCCACTACGTAGAGAGGAAAAAGACTGTCACGGATGTCCTTCTGCCTCAGCGTCGGCATAGAGTTGACGAATGTCTGCGTCATAATGTTCGTAGACCACCTTACGACGTATTTTCAGCGTATTCGTCATTTCGCCCTGCTCCATCGTAAAAGGCCGGGGCAGGAGCAGGAAGCGCTTGATGCGCTCATAGTGGGCCAAGTCTTGCTGGAGCGTATCGATTCTGTCTGCAATAAAACGGACGACTTGTGGATGGCGGCATAATTCTTCCCGGCTCAGGCCATCCAAACCGTTGTCCTGCGCAAACTGTTCGAGCAGTTTGTAGTCCGGAACGATAAGAGCCGAAACGAATTTATGCTCATCCGCTACCACCACGACCTGATCGATATAACGGTCCACGACAAGCTTCGACTCTATCAGTTGTGGAGCGATGTATTTCCCGTTCGATGTCTTGAACAGGTCCTTGATGCGGTCAGTCAGATAAAGTTCTCCGTCTTTCATATAGCCGGCATCACCTGTATGGAACCACCCTTCTTCATCAATTGCCTCCCGGGTTGCTTTTTCTTTGTGGTAATAACCAGGTGTTATCGTCTTGCCACGCAGAAGAATCTCGTTGTTCGGCCCTATACGCAGTTCGAGACCATCGATGATCCGGCCGACCGAACCTATGTGATAGGTCATGCCTGGCACATCGCAAGACACTGTCGCTGTCGACTCGGTCAGACCGTAGCCTACGACCATGCGGATGCCTGCGGCATGTACGAACTCCTCGACCACAGGAGGCACTGCCGCACCCGCCGTAGGGAAGAAATTACCCCGTTCGAGCCCCAGCATCTTCTTCAAGTAAGCAATGACGGTGCGTTCGTAGAACCTGTATTTCACAGTGAGCGAAAGGGGCGGCACGGCACCGCGCGACTTATAGCCCATATAACGTTTGCCGACATCAATGGCTGAACCAATCAGGCTGCGCACGACTGGAGTCCCGTTTTCCATACGGTCCAAGACCGCCTGATAGACTTTCTCCCAGAACCGGGGCACAGCCGACATGCACGTCGGATGGACTTCCTGGAGCGATTGGAGCACATCGTTGGGCCGGAGGTTGATCGCAAGCTGCGCGCCCTCTGCCAGTCCGAAATAGGACCAAGCCCGCTCAAACACATGCGTAAAGGGGAGGAAATTAAGCAAGACATCTTTCTCGCTTATAGGGAGCACGGCATCGTTGGCACGGAAAGCTTCGTGATACATGGCAGCTGTGAGCATCACGCCTTTGCTGTTACCCGTCGTACCACTGGTGTAGAGGATATTGATCAAGTCATCGAAGCAGGCGTCAGCTGTCCGGCGTTCTACGTCGCCTTGCAGGCCAAGATCTTCGCCCAATCGCAGGAAATCGTCAAAGTAAACGGAGAGATGGTCATTGGGATTCTTCCGGACGGCCGGGTCAAAAATGATTATTCTCTCCATAGTCGGACAAATAGGCATAACGCTGAATGCCACGTCATACTGCTCCTGCTCTCCCACAAAGACATAACGGATTTCGGCGTCGCCGACCATATAAACCACCTGCGCACCGCTGCTTGTGGCATAGAACGGAATCGTCACGGCCCGTATGGCATAGGCGCCGAAATCGACGTAAAGGCATTCGGGCTTGTTTTGGGAAAAGACTGCCAACTTCTCCTGCACGCCGACACCAAGCGCCAGCAACGCGCGTGACACCGCCCGGACACGACATTCGAAGTCATCCCACGACACGGGTACCCATTTCCCTTGCGCATAATCGCGATAGGAAAGCGCCGTTCGCTTTCCATAACGTGCGGCCTGCTCTTGGACTAAGCGTGCCAAGTGGCAATTTGTCAACATAGGCGGTCATGATTTTTTGATGTTACAAAAATACTATTTATTTCCGTCCCACGTACCCTCCGACGCTCTTTTCTTCATATTCATGCGGTTTTCCACCGGCTCCGCCCGGTCGGCACACGGTCCGAAGCAGGATGTGCACACATCCGCATTATGACGGAAAATATACGGTTTCATCGGGATTTTCCCGACGTATCCACCCAAATTTCATGCGCCGTCCGGACAAGGCTGCCATTGCCGGACATAAAAACGCCCAACAACAGTGCACACACGGATGCCTTGACGAGGAAAGCGGGCCGGCTGACTGGATTTCCTGTCGCAGTGATAGGAAATCCAGTCAGCCGGCCCGCTTTTCATCCCCCTGCACGATGAGCCGGCAGAAGTCCTTGCGTGTTCTCGGGAAATGCGTTAATTTTGCACGACAAAGCTCAGCGCACACTTGTGACAGCCATGCAAACAAACAGAAGTTTTTATCCCGAAGAAGTCAGTGCGTACGCCAGCGAGGCCATAAACCTGCTCGAAAAGCTCATAGCAATCCCATCGTTCAGCAGGGAGGAGAAGCCCGCGGCCGATGCACTCGAACAATTCATCAAGGCCAAGGGACTCGTCTGCCGCCGGAAAGGAAACAACATTTGGCTCATCGCCGAAGGCTACGATGCTACACGGCCGACATTACTGCTGAACGCACACATCGACACTGTACGTCCGACAACCGGATGGACACGCCCGCCTTTCGAACCCACCCACGAAAACGGTTGCCTCTACGGTCTGGGCAGCAACGACTGCGGGGGAGGCCTCGTGGCATTGCTCCAAACCTTCCGCCTGCTGAGCCGGCGCGACCAGCCCTACAACCTGATCTATCTGGCATCGTGCGAGGAAGAGGTTTCTGGCAAACAAGGCATCGAAATGGCGCTTCCACTCTTGCCGCCCATCGACGTAGCCATCGTCGGCGAACCGACGGGCATGCAGCCCGCCATAGCCGAAAAAGGCCTGATGGTGCTCGACGTAACCGCGCACGGAGTAGGCGGACACGCCGCCCGCAACGAGGGTGTGAACGCCATCTACGAAGCACTGAACGACATCGAGTGGTTCCGCAATTTCCGATTCAAGAAAGTCTCGCCCATGCTGGGAGCCGTAAAAATGACCGTCACAATCATCCAAGCCGGCACACAGCACAACGTAGTCCCTGCCGAATGCCGCTTCACCGTCGATGTGCGCAGCAATGAGCATTACAGCAACCGGGAAATCTTCGATGAAATCTGCCGGAACGTCAAGAGCGAAGTACAGGCACGGTCGTTCCGCCTCAACTCGTCGCATATAGACCCATGCCACCCCCTCGTGCGGAGCGCCATCGGTCTGGGACGCATTCCCTACGGCTCACCCACGTTGAGCGACCAGGCCCTGATGCCGTTCCCCTCACTGAAAATGGGACCGGGTGATTCTGCCCGTTCGCACACAGCCGACGAATACATTAAACCTGCGGAGGTACATGAAGCCATCCGGCTATATCTGAACATGCTCGACGGCTTACACCTTCGGTGAAAGCCTCTCGCGTAGCATGAACGCTTCGGGCGCGGCCCTCTTCTGCTACAAAAGACCGCGCCCGAAGCGTTTCCGTACATCCCGGAAAGGAAACCCGCCCTACCGGCGCAGCCACTGTTCCGGATTCAACTTTGTCTTTTCTTTACGCAACTGGAAATGCAAGGTACAGTTGCCCGACCCGTCGTTTGCAACGAGACCGAGCGTCTGTCCTGTACTGACCTGCTGCCCCTTGCGGACCGTTGTGGACTGCAAGTTGCAGTAAACGGAAATGTAACTGCCGTGACGCACTATAACATTCACCATATTATTATATGGGAAAACGGCGGTCACTTCACCGTTGAATATACAACGCGCCTGCGCACCTGCTTTCCCGGTGATGTTGATGCCCTTGTTGTCGAGCTGAACGCCTTTCAAACCAGGCACCACGAACCTCCCGAAACGGCCGGTAAGGACATAGGGCCCCGTGATGGGCATGGGGAGACGCCCCTTGTTGGCCGCAAAATTACGGTTCAACTTCACGTCGGCCGAACTGGGCTCGCGGAAGGACGGTGTCGCCGTTTTTTTCGATGCGGAAGCCGACGAAGACGATTTTTTGCCAGACTTCCCCTTCTTAGCACGGGCAGCAGCCTCTGCCTTGGCCTTGCGCTCGGCCTCGCGGCGCCGGCGGGCTTCCTCTTCACGCCTGCGACGTTCAGCAGCCTCTATCTCCTGCTGTATCAGACGGTCGATCTTCGCGTTCAGCGAATTGTAACGTTTCCGGGTCTGGGCGATGGTGCTTTGCAGCTTTGATTGTCTTTTTTTCAGTTCACTGACGATGCCCTCGCGCTCCTTTTGCTGGCCTTCAAGCTTGGCTTGTTCTGTCCGCCCCGCAGCAAGCAGCTGGTTTTTCTGAGCCTTCGTACTGAGCAATTCGTTTTGCTTGTTTCTCACCGCAGTTTCCTTCTCTCTGATGATTTCACCCTGAGCGCGTTGGTATTTGGCGTACTCCATCATATACCTCATACGACGGAACATCTGGCTGAAATTTTTTGCAGAAAAAAGGAACATCAGTTTGTTCTGCGTCGACCGGTTTTTGTACATATACACCACCGATCGGCCGTACTTACGTTTACATTCATTGAGTTCGGCGACCAATCTTTTTACTTGGGAAGAGAGATGGACAATGTTGCTGTCCAGTTGTTTCACCTCAGCCTCAATTCCCGCGACATAACGTCGCTGATCGTCAATCTGTCCGCTAAGCAGAGCCAAATTGTTTAGCTGCGACTTGACGTCTTTCTTCGTCGAACGCAGCAGTTGTTCGGATTGCGTGATCTGCTTTTTCAGCGACTTGCTTTCCGACTGCAAGTTCCGTATCTGGCGGTTTGTCTGCGCGGGGACGGCACAAACCGTCACAGCCAGCATGGCGAATATGACTAACCTTCTTAACATCACTTTTCTCAAAGCGACATGAGCTGCCGCATTATATCATTGACTGTCCGTTGTCTGTATTTCGACGATATTTCAGTCCGTTTCTCCCATTTGTCAGACGTCGAGAGGCGGCTGAGCGTCATATCGAGCGAATAATTGCCCCGCCGCAACCCCTCCACAGCGAACTGGATACGGGTAGGGAACGTGTAGCCCGACACATCGATGAAATCGCCATAACGGCCGACGAATTTCGTCGCGTCGCCGGACGTTTTGCCGCTGATAGTTGTCTGGTCGAGCAAACCGTTGCCACGGACCGTCTGGAAATCGTAGGTCAGCTGAGGCGCGTCGTCAAGCACAAAGCGGACATAGTCGCCATACTCGCTCACCTTGAAGCGCGACATGAGTTCCGAAAGCTTCCCCGAGGAACCCGGAACAAACAGTTCGTTCCAAAACAAGGCTTGCAGCGCTTCGAAGTCAAGCCGCGCACGTTGCAGGAAGTCCAACTCACCATACGGAACGCGGACATACTGCTTATTGAACCTGTCTACGAGCAACACATCTTGCTGTGTGAACTCCATGCGGCCGACCTCCATGCCTAAGAAAGTGAGCGAGAGTTGAATGACGTCATCTCGCTGCATACGGAGACTGCCGTTCACAGAGATCTCTTTCGTGCCGGCTTTCAATGTCAGGGCGAGCCGGGCCGTCAGCGCCGAAGGGCGAGCCGCGCGCGCAACCACGCGATTTTTATATGCGTTGACGTCAAAGGCGGGCACGGCGTCAGGCATTTTCCCTGACTGTACCGTTTTGCTGGACTTACAGCCCGAAAGCATCAGTGCAGTTACCAAAAGTAATCCGGATATCGAAAGAATATGCTTCATAAGTGAGAGTATTTCTTAATCTTTCGTTCAATCTTTTTCCTTTCTACCGACTCCGTAGTCAGTCGCAGCGCCCGACGCCAGAAATCGACGGCCTCTTCCATACGGCCACATTTCATGTAAATGTCGCCGGCGTGATCGTAGATGCTGGCGTTTTCTTCGGTCTCATCGACATACTTCATCGTTTCGTCGATGTATAGTCTGGCCTGTTCATAGCGCCCTTGCTCGAACAAGATCCAGGCATACGTATCCAAGTAGGTCGGACTTACGGAATCCGTCTGCAACGTTTTATAAGACATCTGCTCTGCCTCGTCGAGCCGGACGCCGTCCAACGAGAGGAAGTAGGCATAATTATTCAGACAATTGATGTTTTCGTCGTTATAGACCAAGCATGAGTCATAAGCCGCATAGGCTTCATCTTTCCGGCCGTCCTCGTGAAGCAAATCGCCTAAGATGGCATAAAGGTCAGAAGCCATTTCGCGCTGCCCTTCGTCGTCGCGGTGTTCAAGGCCGCGGCGAACGGCAGCAATGGCCTCCTTGCGGCGGTCTTGCTGAGAGAGTGCGATGCTTTCATATAGGTAGTAGTGTAAATGGGTGGGATTATAGAGTTCACCCTCACGGCAGAGGCGAACAATCGCAGTGTCGCGTTCACTCTCAATGAGGCGGAAAAGTAAACGCGTCCGGGCTGCACTGTTATCGGGCGTTATTTCCAGGTTTTTCCACAGCACCTTCGTGATGGAGTCCGCGGGCTGACGGGTATAGGTCATGTACTGCTCGCAGAGCTCGGCGATAGCGCTGTTCTCCTGCGGTTGGTTCAACGCTTTTCTGAAAAGGTCGAGCGTAACCCTGACTGCCTGTTCAGTCGTATCCTCGCGCTGCTCGTAAACCAGACCGCCGAGCAACTGGTACCGGGCCGCGTTTTCCACTTTCGGGTTGCAAATGAAAGAGTCCATCTCAGCCAAACAGGCAGCCGTGTCGTTGCGGTCCTTGTAATAAGCGATGAGCCACGCTTGCACCATGCTGTTCCCGGGATCCTTGGCTTGAACCTGGCGACACAGGGCATAACCCTCGTCAGCCCGGCCGTTGTCGAGATAGAGGCTGGCAAGGAGCATAGGATAACGCAATTCGTTCGGATTATCCGCACAAAGGCGTTTCACCTCGTCATAAGCCCGTTCCACCTGCTTGGCGCTGGTGTAGAGGCGGATACGTTCCTGATCGAAGCCCTCACTGCTGCCTTCGAGTCGTTCCAAACGCGACAAGGTGCGCAACGCGTCGTCATAGTATTGCTGCTGGTTCTCCAAGCGATAAAGGAGCCAGAGATCGTCGATCGGGTATTCCTCCCTGTCTATCACGGTGCGCAGCACGGAGATGGCAGAGTCAAGTTCGGATTGTTGAAGATAGCAATGGACCAACTGACTGCGGTAGGTCGGATTCTCGGGAGCCACAGCTATGGCGTGCTTCAGCAGCCTTACGACTTCGGCCGTGTCGGACACGTAAGGCACAAAGCGGCTTATGGCCTCCGCGCCGTCCGGGTTGAAGTCAAGAGCTCGGCTGAGCAACTCGCGACAGGCCGCCTCATTCCCGTTCAAGCCCTGACGTACGGCTTCGAGGTAGAACGTATTGTATTTCTGCTGGGCTTCCGCCGGAAGCGGCGCCACGTCGGCAGGCTCGACCGTAAACACAGGAACACCCACCGCAGCCTCTGCCGAGCCACGGCCTGACGAACACGCGGCGGCCGCCACCAAGGCAACAGCCCAAACGGCCCATCCACACAAGAACTTCACTCTTCGTTGCATAATTCGTCGGGGGAAAAATGTCATTCTCACTCCACGCCGGTATGCCCGAAACCACCAGCGCCGCGATCCGTGTCGTCAAGGGTCTCGACAGGGAACCACTCTACCGTCTCGTGCCGGGCGACGACCAGCTGAGCTATGCGCTCGCCGTCGTTGATAACAAACGGCTCATTCGACAAGTTAACCAAAATCACGCCTATTTCACCACGGTAGTCGGCGTCTATTGTCCCCGGCGCGTTCAGCAGACCGATGCCGTTCTTCAAAGCGAGGCCCGAACGCGGACGCACTTGTGCCTCATAACCCGCAGGCAGCGCGATGAACAGCCCCGTTGGCACCACGCAGCGGGCCAAAGGCGCCAGTTCGATTGGGGCATCAAGATTGGCCCGCAGGTCCATGCCGGCGCTCAGCGGTGTGGCATAAGCGGGCAACGCATGGTGGGAACGGTTGATGACTTTTATTTCCATCCGTATGTCGTTGACTGTATGAGTGAACAAAAATACGGAATTCCGCGCATATAGTCCCGGCTTTTCTCGAAAAAGCGAAAAGAACGCTGTATTTTTGCGACACTTAACGCTATGACTATGATTTGGGAAAGACTCATATCCGACAAACGCTACGGCAAGGAAGACCGCCACGAGATCCGCCGTGAGATGCGGACGCAGTTCCAACGCGATTACGACAGGCTCATCTTCTCCGCGCCTTTCCGGCGTTTGCAGAACAAGACCCAAGTGTTCCCGCTGCCCGGAAGTATTTTCGTGCATAACCGGCTCACCCATAGCCTCGAAGTATCAAGCGTTGGGCGATCGCTGGGCAACGATTCGGCCCGTACCCTTATCAGACGCCATCCCGAGGTGCCCCGAAGTGTTTTCGAACCGTTCGGCGCCATCGTCTCGGCGGCCTGCCTGGCCCACGACTTAGGCAATCCACCCTTCGGTCATTCGGGCGAACGCGCCATCATCAGTTACTTCAAGGAGGGACAGGGCGCCCGGTTGAGGGATTACACTGCGCCCGACGGCGACCGCCTGACCGAAGCACAGTGGAACGACATCATCCACTTTGACGGCAACGCCAACGCTTTCCGCCTACTGACCCATCAGTTCGCGGGACGACGCCGGGGCGGTTTTGTCATGACTTATTCCACGCTGGCAGCCATCGTGAAGTATCCTTATGCTTCTTCGCTGGCCCGCAAAAAGGCGAAGTTCGGTTTCTTCGAGAGCGAAAAGGAGACCTATCGCCGCATTGCCACGGAATTGGGTATCCCCGGCAGAGAGGTCGAACCGGGTCTTTACGCTTACGCCCGCCACCCGCTCGTCTACCTTGTCGAGGCGGCCGACGACATCTGCTATGAAGTGATGGACATCGAAGACGCCCATAAACTCCGCCTGCTTTCCGACTCGCAGACAAAAGCACTGCTTCTTGCTTTCTTCGATGCTGAAACGCAGGAACGTATTACAAGCGAATTCACCGACGTGACCGACGTCAACGAACAAATCGTCTACCTCCGGTCCTGCGTCATCAACGCGCTCGAACAGGCATGTGCCACCGTCTTTGCCGACAATGAGGACGCCATTCTGGCCGGCACGTTTGAGGGAAGCCTCATCGACCACCTGCCCGGGTACTTGCTCAAAGCCTATCGGGCGTGTGAGGATGTCGCGCGGCAACACATCTACGCCTGCAAGGATGTAGTGGACATCGACCTCGCCGGCTACCGAATCATCTACACCCTGCTCGAACTGATGATGGAAGCCATGCTCTCGCCGGACAAAGCATACAGCAAGCTGCTCATTAGCCGCGTGTCGACGCAGTACCAGCTCAATGCGCCCCGACTCTACGACCGCGTGATGGCCGTACTTGACTATATCTCGGGCATGACCGACGTCTACGCGCTCGACTTATACCGGAAGATCAACGGTAATTCCCTTCCCATGGTCTGACTTGTACAATGAGACGGAAAAGGTGAAAAAAACAGCGTGTTCACCGTTGTTTTTCCACATCACTGCCACACTAAGGACGGGTGTCGGAACCGACAAGTACGGTCACTGCGCCCGCTCTCTTCCGCTGTACTGACTGAAAATCCCAAACGGCTGACAGGAAATTCTGACAGCCATCCCGTCCGAACAGGTTCACCTCCGGATTTTTTCGCCTGGCAGACTGCATTTCTGCCGGACCAACCGGACAGCATAAAAGCAGTGGCCTGCCGCCCGGTCGTCCGGGCAACAGGCCACTGCAAGCCGTGAAATCAGCCCGCGGACAAGTAGCGGGCCGGAGAACTTACTCAAAGATGTGTTTGCCGTAGTCGAAGCCACACAGCTCATACCACTTGGCGTCGGCTTGGATGCGCTGTTTGAAACTGTCATACGTGCGGCGTTCCTGAGGTGTCCATCCCGCTTCGGCCACAGCCGCCAGACGCGGCAGCATCAGGTATTCCAGAAAATCCGGTTCGATGACATATTCTGTCCAGAAGTTCGCCTGTACACCTATGTAGTGCGGCAGGAGTTCCGGAGCTACGTTGTCGGCAGGTTTGTAGTTATAGACAGCCTCAACCGTCTCGTTACCATAGCCTTGCGAGAGGGGTTCTGAGGGATCCTTGCTCTGCTTGCGGTTGATGTAGTACGGAATCTGGGGCGAAAGAATGACGTCCATGCCGCGGCCAGCCGCTGTCTGCGCGGCCTTGTCGGCGCCGACCCAAGCCATCACCGTCAGGTCGAGGCCGTCGGTATTGCTGCCGAGGATTTCATTCCAAGCAATCAGGTGGCGCTGTTCGGCTGCCGGTTTGCTCTGGATGTGCTGCTCGAGCTGACGGTAGAAATGACCTTGCAAGTCGCGGTAGGTCTTCGCTCCGATCTCGGCATAAAGGGCCTGACATTCGGCATTCTGCTCCCACGCATGTGTTGGACACTCGTCGCCACCGATGTGGATGTAATTAAAAGGGAAGAGTTCGATCAGCTCATCAATGATATCCTTCGCAAACTGGATGGATTTGGGCGAAGCGACGTTCATGACATCGCCTGAAACGCCCTGACGCAGCCACACCTCGTGCTTTTGGTCGGGCGTACAGCTCAATTCGGGATAAGCGGCAAGGGCAGCCTGGAAGTGGCCGGGCATGTCGATTTCGGGGACTATCTCGATGAAACGCTCACGGGCGTAGGCAACAATCTCGCGAATGTCGTCCTGCGTGTAGAATCCGCCATAGTGCTGGCCGTCAGGCTGGGTTCCCTTCCAGGCAAGGATGCGACTGTTACGCCAGGCCCCCACCTCGGTCAGGCGGGGATATTTCTTAATCTCAATGCGCCATCCTTGGTCCTCGGTCAGGTGCCAGTGGAAACGGTTGAGCTTATAGGTGCTCATGATGTCAAGGACGTGTTTCACCGTCTCCTTGCCGAAGAAATGGCGTCCCTCGTCAAGCATGAAGCCACGCCATCCGAAACGCGGTTCGTCTGCGATGGAAACGGCTGGTACCGTCCAGCCGTCCGCCGGCTTGTCGGCCCGCTTGCCGGCCACCACATTGCGGGGCATCAACTGCTTCACAGTCTGGAACGCATAGAAGAAACCGGACGGACGGGAGGCTCTGATGCGTATACCGTCCTTACCGACGTCGAGGCGGTATGCCTCAGGAGCCAGTTCGGCGTCGAGGGTGAGCACCACGGCTCCGCGTCCTTTTTTTGCCAAGCGCAGTTCAACACCGGTGGACTGCCGCAGGTCGGCCGAAAAACGCTCACAGACTTTACGGATACTGTCGCCCGGATAGTCTGGACAGACCACCTTCTGTTTGTCCTTCCACACAAACTCACCGGTCCCGGTTTCCACGCTTGCAGGCAAAGGAACCAGCGAGAGTTCCGCAGTCCCGGCAGCCTGCAAGCCGCAGACGCTCAGCAACAAGGCCAAACTGAAAACAAAAATCTTTCTCATTGTCTTTTCTATTACTGTTTTATACATCTCGGTTGCAAAGATAATTTTTTGTTCCGCTTGGGCACAACAAATCCATGGTATTCTTAAAAACTTTGTTCCGCCGATTCTATTCTGCAAAAGAACGCTACGTCCTTATCTGTATCCATTAAAACTCATCTTTTGTACGACGAGAAAACGTGTTCCCCTCGTGGTGCGACATCACGAAGGATACCAAGACATCTGGGCTCCTTCTACGAAGTCTGGGGCTGGTCTGACAGGTTCGTATCACCCATCTCGACATCGGGCAGCAGCACTCAGGAAGGACAAGGCACTGACAGTTCATCCTATTGCGATATCACGTGGAACCATGCATCGGCCCAATTTCCCATCTTCCCATTCATGCAACCCGGCCGGCCGACATGTCCCGGCCACATGGCCCGATCGGAAAAACAAGTCGGCTGACAGAAAATACGGGACGGCTGACAGGAAATACGGACAGGGCATCCGTCGCCCGCCGTACTTCTGCGCCGCGTCCGCGTTCTCCGCCATCCGTCCCTTGTGCCGGCCATAGCCCTTCCTGACGTCAGCTTCATACAAATGGCGCCTCATTTCCTGACACAAGCAGTGTGGGCCGAGACATAGCCCGCCGTGAGGTCGGCTTCATCGGCCTGCGCCTTGTCGCAATGCCCGTATTCACCGTCTGCCACACAGTCATTGAGCGCCATCCATGACGTCGGAAAAAGCATAGCACCGGTCCAGAGCGCCGGATACGCCACGCCCCCGCCACTGGCTGTGCGACAGCTGCGGCGAGGACGGTCTCCGGGTTTACCCTTTCAAGAATGGAAGGCGTCAGGGTCTGTCGAAGGCAATAGCCACAGGGTTCAAGCCGACTTCGTAGCGGCGCATGAGACGGCCGCCGGGTTCATAACGCAACAGGATGCCATTGCCGAGGAAATCGGCACTTGGATAGCCGGCCACGTAGAACTGCCCCGTGGCCAAATCGATGGTAAAGCACTGCGGGTTGCAGTCGGCCGGGATGTCAAAGGGCTGCACAGAGAGCGTGTCGCCCGAAGTGGTCTCAAAGCAGGTCACATTGTTTCGCGCCACGGTGTAGTCGGCGTTATAGACGGTGTTGACCACATACAGCAGATTGGAATAGGTGGCAGCAAGCAGGCCGTCAGTAACGTAGGAAACACTGTCGCGCTCGTTGATTTTCTTGACCTGCGGCGCACCCGTATAGTCGCCCGGAACAGTCACGAAGAGGTTGCCGCGTCCGTCGGCGATGAGTTTCGTCGGGTTCAGGCCCACGTTTATTTGTTTCTCCATCGTGAAATCGCTGAGGCGTACTTTCGACACGCGGTCGCCCTGCGGGTCCATCGTGAGACCGTAGCTGTTGGCCACATAGAGGTATCCGTCACGCACGGCCATCTGCTCGGGATAGACGCCGACGCGGCAGCGGGCATCGACGGCCAGCGCAGTCGTGTCGATGCGCGAGACATAACCGTTGTAGTTGCTCACGTAGACTTTGCCGCCCTCAGCGAGAAGGTCGCGAGGCTCGTCGACGGTGATGGAAGTCTCAATGACGCGCGTCGAACGGTCGAGGACCCACACGAGATTGGAGCCATAAACAGCAAGGTAGATGTGCGAGCCATAGACAAGGATGTCCTGCGGCGTGTCGCCCATCGAACGCCCTTCGTTGGCAGTGGCAAAGAGGTCGCCCGAACCGATATTTCCTGTTGTTATGTTGAGGAGGCTTAAAGTTCCGTCGACAAGTCCATACGAACCCTGGTTCAGCACGTAGGCTCCGGTGGCCGGATAGATGAACGAGGGAGGTGGCGTTGTCCCGCCGTCGTCATCGCTACACGAGTTCAAGACTGACACACTCATGAGGGCCAAGGCCCATGTTTTCCAGTTTTTCTTCATTTTCTTTCAGTATGTTTGATGGATTAAACGATATTCACCATTTCACGCCCACCGTAAACAGGAAAGCCCGGCCGGGCATAGGATAGCGCGCCACAACCTCGTATTGCTTATCAAACAGGTTCGTGGCGTCGAGACGCAGCGACAGCGTCACGGGGCGCAGCCGGAATTCGCGATAGAGCGCCGCCCCCCATTCGGCATAAGGCGCAAGGCGCGTCCCTTCGATGTGTGAGGGCAGCGAAAAACGCTCAGCGACGGCGTTGGCGTAGACCGCCACGCCGACCCAAGGGCTCTCGTAAGCCACGGAGGCACCGCCGGAATGTTCGGGTGTATATGGCAGTTGTTTGCCATAGGTAGATGTTCCGGGCGTGGTCCTGTCGACTACGCGTTGAAAGGCATAGCGCGCCGACAGGGCGACGAGATAGCCTCTCGCCACGGCATAACGGGCCGAGAGGGCAGCGTCGGCGCCCCACACATCAGTGAGTCCCGTGTTCGTCATGCGCCAAAGGTAGAGATTGACGGGAACGGCGGTAATCTTGTCGCGCACCGTGTTGTGATAGGCGTCGGCCGAGAAAGTCACGGCCCCCTGCCAGGCCGTCAGGGTCAGGCCTGCGCCCAGCTGGCGGGCGCGTTCGGGCAGCAGGCGCGTGCTGCCGTAATGATAATAGTAGTTCTCCGTGAACGTCGGTGGTCGATAGGTTTCCTTGTAGTAAGCACGCAAGCGAAGAAGGGCGGCCCGACGCGGACGCCACTCAACGTGGAGAGCCGGAGTCAGGCGGCTGAGGTTGCGCCCCGCCTCTCCCGCCTCTACACTGTTGGCGAACTGTTGGGCGGTCAGTGAGACAGTCGCCGTCAATCCGCCGGCGCGCCAACGCATCGCCACATTCTGCCACACAGAATGGCGACGAGCTCCGTCTTCATCCGGCTGGTTGCTGCCCAGTGTGGCGTACGCATAGTCGGTTGCCAGTGAGAGGGACAACGCTCGTAAGGGATGCCACGCCACGGCGGCTGACACGTAGGCCTCGCGCTCACGATAGTCCTGCCGGATACTACCGTCGGGATACGTGTCGTCATAGTCGGCGTAGCGGCTGTCCTGATAGGCGAATTTTGCGCGTACGGTCAAGTCGACCGTCGGCGCAAGACGGTTCCTGTAAGCCAACTGTCCGAACGCCTCGCGCGACGACTGCCGTTCGTGATTCTCTTCGTTATATAATATACGGGGACCGGGAAGTTGCCGGTGGTCATCATAAAAATACGCCTTAGCCTCAACCGACTGCCCTTCGGCGGGTAGCCACTTGGCCGAAGCCTCGGCCACCGCACGCTCCATGCGGCTGTTTTGCCGCCTAAGGCGAAGGACGTCCGGGCCGTTGGTCACGGTGTATGGGTAATTGTTCCGGGCGCGGTAGTAACTGCCTGCAACGCTCATACCGAAGCGTGACGAAAGACGCTGAGCGTATGCAAAGGCGGGCTCGACGTGTCCGAACGAGCCCGTAGCCAACCGGGCCGACAGGTGAGGCCGTAGGTCGGTGGGGAATGCGTTGTAGGTTTGCAGATCGACCGTCGAGGCGGCAGCGGCTTGGCGCGCCGACTGCGGAAAAGCGGACGCGGCCGCCGTGGAAAGGCGGAGCGACTGCAAATCGGCCAAGGCGAAACGTCCGACATCGACTTGGCCGCCGCGTGTGTCACCGAGAGGAATGCCGTCGTAGGCGACAAGCGTATGCGAGGCACTGAACCCACGAACTGCCACCGTTTTCAGTCCGCCGGCACCGCCATAGTCGCGCACCGTCACACCTGGCAGTCGTCCCAATGCGTCGGCCACGGAAGTAAGACCCTGACGACGGAAGTCAAGCGTGTCGACCTGCTGCATCCAACCCGACACCTGCACGGTACGGCGCTCAGTAACGGAAGCGGCGGACAGCCTCACTGTGTCGGACAAGGCCGTCGGCTCTGCTCCCCACGACGAGGCGCAAAGGCACACAAGTCCCACGACGGTGAGACAGCGATGACACGCAGGCTCTAGCATCTTTTCGGATTTTTCTCGTAGTCGTAACACCCTCTTCCTCGAAAGGGCCACGATTTGTCAGTGACAGCAACGGCAGGTCTTCTGACTTACTCCTGCAAACACGCCTTCCCAGTTGAATCAGAGAACCAACCAGTGGCTGAAACGTAGTGTCTGCAATCAAAGGAGCTCACAGCAGCGGGACTGTCCGGGAATTGCACCCGGTTCCCTCTTCGTCAGACGGCGCAACCGCCGCCCGAACCGATGCGGGAGCAAAGATACGCAAAGGCGGGCGCCGGGGCAAGGAAATTTCCATTTTTCCGCACTCGGAAGGGGCAGTGACACGTGTTTCAGCCACCGCACCCATGCACAAAAGGGCCTATGGAGTGGAAATCCTGTCGCAGCGACAGATTTTTCTGTCAGCCGGATAGATTTTCATGTCAGCCGTCCCGGAAATCCTGCCAGCCGGACTGTAAACCCCGTATCCTCAAAAACAAGGACACAGCGCAGGCTCAACATAATCCACAACGGCATAAAAAACGAGCCGCCCGGATTTGCATCCAAGCGGCTCGGAACTCAATATGTGTAAAAGCTCCTCAATGCCGGCGGGCGCCTGAACTCACATTCCGGCGGCTATTCCCACCCGGCCCTTTTTCTTTTTTGAGCCTTACTGTCAGCGCCTGATGAGCACGCATCGCTCTCTTAGGCGTCAATGTTGGCGTAATGCGCATTACGTTCGATGAATTCACGGCGCGGGCCGACGTCATCGCCCATCAGCATCGAGAAGACGTAGTCAGCGTCGGCGGCATTCTCGATCGTCACCTGCTTCAAAAGGCGCGTCTCAGGGTTCATTGTCGTCTCCCAAAGCTGTTCGGCGCTCATCTCACCCAAACCTTTGTAGCGCTGGGTCGTGATGCCGCTTTCGGTACCGTCGCCGTATTTCTCGATAAAGCGCTGGCGGTCGGCGTCGGTGTAGCAGTATTCCTCAACCTTGCCCTTCTTGCAACGGTAGAGCGGTGGCGTGGCAATATACAAGTAACCGTCTTGAATGATCTGGGGCATGTAACGATAGAATAACGTCATGATGAGCGTGTCGATGTGCGAGCCATCGACGTCGGCGTCGGTCATGATGATAATCTTGTGATAGCGCAACTTGTCGATATTGGCCTCCTTGCTGTCTTCACCCAAGCCGAAACGGACACCGAGCGCTTGGATAATGTTGTTGACTTCGTCGCTTTCGAATGCCTTGTGCCACATGGCCTTCTCGACGTTCAGGATTTTTCCACGCAGCGGCAGGATTGCCTGTGTGGCACGGCTTCGCCCTGTCTTGGCCGAGCCGCCGGCCGAGTCTCCCTCGACAAGGAAGAGCTCGCAGACGGCAGGATCCTTCTCTGAGCAGTCGGCCAGCTTGCCGGGCAGGCCACCGCCCGACATGGGGCTTTTACGCTGTACGCTCTCTCGCGCCTTTCTGGCTGCCACACGGGCCGTCGCGGCCAGGATTACCTTGTCAACGATAAGTTTGGCTTCCTTCGGATGTTCCTCCAAGTAATATGTGAGCGCCTCACCGACAGCCTGGTTCACCGCACCGGTGACTTCGCTGTTGCCCAACTTCGTTTTTGTCTGTCCCTCAAACTGGGGTTCGGCCACCTTGACTGAAATCACGGCAGTCAGCCCCTCGCGGAAGTCCTCGCCTGTGATTTCGACCTTAGCCTTTTCGAGTTGTTTGGAGGCCGTTTCCTCGGCATACTTCTTCAAGACACGGGTGATTGCCTGACGGAATCCGGCAAGGTGGGTGCCGCCTTCGATGGTGTTGATGTTATTGACGTACGAATGGATATTCTCGCTGTACGACGTGTTGTACATGATGGCAACCTCGATGGGCACTCCCTGCTTCTCGGTGTTGAGGTAGATGACATCATCAAAGAGATGGACACGACTGGAATCGATGTAACGCACGAATTCACGGAGACCGTCCTTCGAATAGAATACTTCATGCCTCGTGTTGCCTTCGTCGTCGGGACGGAGGTCAGTGAGCGTGATAGTAATACCTGCATTCAAGTAGGCTAATTCACGCATACGGTTGGCCAGGATGTCGTACTTGTAAGTCGTGACAGTGAAAATGGTCTCATCAGGCCAGAACTGCTGGCGCGTGCCACGCTTATCAGTATCTCCAACTACCTTGACAGGATAGAGCGGGTGACCTTTGGCATATTCTTGCTGGTAAATCTTTCCGTCGCGGAATACTTGCGAAATCATGCGCTTAGAAAGTGCGTTGACGCAAGAAACACCCACACCGTGCAGACCGCCGGAAACCTTATAGGATCCTTTGTCGAACTTTCCGCCCGCGTGGAGCACTGTCATGACTACTTCGAGCGCCGAACGGTGCTCCTTTGGATGCATGTCGACCGGTATTCCACGGCCGTTATCCTGTACGATAATGGAGTTGTCCTCACAGATGGTCACGTCGATATGGGTACAGTAACCGGCCAACGCTTCGTCGATGGAGTTGTCCACTGTCTCGTAAACAAGGTGGTGCAGACCCTTTTCGCTGATGTCGCCGATATACATGGCCGGACGCTTGCGTACAGCTTCCAAGCCTTCGAGAACTTGGATGTTGCTCGCCGAATAAGATCCGGCTGTCTTCCTTTCTTCTTCCATATAGGGGATTTGATTTTTCTGTCGCTAATATCAGAGCAAAGATACGTAATTCTTGTGAAACGAACGAATAATCTCAAAAAGAATAACGCACTGCTCAACTGCTTTTTTACCCTGACCCGCCTGCGACGGAACACGTAAGAAGAAGGCAAAGCCTTATCATCACGCCGACGGGGCGACAGGCTATTTCCTGTCGCCCCATCTGTCTTTCCTGTCACAGCGACTGTTTTTCTGGTCGCAGCACTTGTTTTCCGTCATCGGCTGACAGCCTTTTTCCTCGCAACAGACCGCCCGGTCACTTCCACATCCGGAGGAACGCGGGTTACTCGGCGAGCTGCAAACGGAGTTTCCTGACAGCTTGCGCAGCGTCGCCGCCCGATTCATTGAGCAGACTGACAAAACGGCTGCCGATGATGCATCCCGAAGCGTGGAGAGAAGCGGCCTCATAGGTTTTCCTGTTCGATATGCCAAAGCCTATCATTCTTGGATTACGCAGTCTGAGCGCTTCAACACGGCGGAAATAAGCCTGTTGTGCGGCGTCGAAACTGGCCTGCGCCCCCGTCACAGCGGCCGACGACACCATATAGACAAAGCCGTCGGTGTGGGTGTCAATTTCTCGGATGCGCTCGTCACTCGTCTCAGGCGTAATGAGCATCACCATGTGCAACCCATAACGCTCGGCGATGGGGCGGTAATTCGCCACGTAGTCGCGGAAAGGCAGGTCTGGTATAATCATGCCGTCGATGCCGCACTTCCGACAATCGCGACAAAACGACTCGAAGCCGTATTGCATGATCGGGTTCAAATAACCCATGAGAAGGAGTGGCATGGTCACTGCGGGACGAATATCGCGCAGCTGATCAAAAAGCAGGCGCAGGCTCATGCCGTTTTTCAGCGCCCGTGACGAGGCGTCTTGAATGACAGGCCCGTCGGCCATCGGGTCGCTGAAAGGAATGCCCACTTCGACCATGTCGATTCCCTCACGTTCGAGGGCACGGATGACATCTGCTGTCCCGCCGAGCGTCGGACAACCGGCACAAAAATAGAGCGACAGCACGTCGCAGGGTTTCTGTTGAAACAATGTGTCAATACGATTCATAAGGCTAAAATTAAAGGTGTAGTTTCTTAAATTGCTCAATAAAATCGGCCAAGGCCGCCGCGTCTTTCACGCCGGGCGCCGTCTCAAAGCCGCTGTTCAGGTCGATTCCCGCCCAGCATGGATGGTGAAATTCCCTGAGCGCAGAAAAACTCGCGGGACGCAAACCGCCGCTCAGAAGAAACGGCGTCGGGCCGCCATAGCCGGAGAGGAGCTCCCAGTCGAACATCCGGCCCGAACCGCCGTAGCCGACACAAGGCGTATCGAAAAGGTAGTAGTCGCAAGCGCCGTCGTAAGCCGCCACTGCCGCCAGGTCAGAAGAGCGGCGCAGGGCAAAAGCCTTGATCACCCGCAATCCCACGGAGTGCAACTTCCGACAGAGGGCGGGCGATTCGCCGCCGTGGAGTTGTACGGTGTCGAGCCCGAGCTGTCCGACCCGTGTCATGATTTCAACCAACGTAGCGTCGACAAAGACGCCCACACGTCGGGCCTTTCGGGGCAGGTAATCGGGCACACCAGCCACGTAACGTAACGATTTCGGATAGCAGACAAAGCCCATCCAATCAGCCCCAACGGTCTCGACGTCACGGATGTTGGCGGCTTCGCGCAGGCCGCACACTTTCACGATCATAGGTCAACCGACTGAATGAATGTACGAAGTGCGGCGCCGGGATCACCGCTGCGCATGAAGGACTCGCCAATGAGGAAACCCGAATAGCCCGCGCGATGCAGGAGGACGACGTCGGCCGCAGACGACAAACCGCTTTCAGAAATGCGGACGACATTCCCGGGAAAAGCATCGGCCAATTCGAGCGAACGGGCCGGGTCTGTGTGAAACGTGCCGAGGTCGCGGTTATTGACACCCACCACATCCACATCGTCGCTCACGTAGTCAAGTTCCTCGCGACGGTGCACTTCGAGCAACACTTCAAGCCCCAATTCGTGCGCCTCGTGCGTCAGGGCGCGGCATTCGCCGGGGGTGAGTACGGCAGCAATGAGCAGCACGGCATCGGCACCGACCAGACGGGCACGGACGAGCTGATAGCGGCTCAGGATGAAGTCCTTGCACAAGACAGGAATGCTTACGAGCGGGCGAGCCCGGCGGATGTCGTCGACCGAGCCGCCGAAGAAAGGCTCGTCGGCCAGGATGGACAGGGCCGCCGCCCCTGCCCGTTCGTAGGCGGGCGCCACCTGAGTCGGGTCGGCACTGCGGTTGAACCATCCTTTCGAGGGTGAGCGCCGCTTGAACTCGGCGATGATGCCTGTGGGAGAGGCCACAAGGGCCCGGCGCAGGCTGCGGTGCGGCGCGGTGTCGGTGAGTTGTCGTTCGAGTTCGGCCAGCGGACATTCTCTGGCCCACATCGCAATGTCGCGGCGTTTGCGAGCCACGATATCGTCTAATATGTCAGTTCTTTCTTCCATAAAGATAGATTTGTTCGTCGTTTAAGTAATGTTTATGGTATGCCCCGTGCGGAACATCGGCGCCGTAGTAGCGCCATCGGTGACGCCCGTCGCCCGGAAAGAGCGAAACCACAGGCGGAACGGATGCGACGGCCCGAGCTTTGGGCAGGGAGGCCGTCTTTGTTACGCCGTTCCGGCGTGCGGGCGTCACAAGTGGTGCCCCTACGTACCACGTTTGCAACTTTTCTGCATGGTGCGACATGCAGGCCTATCAGGCTTTCGGCCTGCCGTAACGCCGCTTCCCGTAGCACGCCTCAGGTAGGGGCGCCATTTATAACGCCCGCCGTCCGGCAGGACGAAACTACGAACGGAACGGATGCGGCGGCCCGAGGCAGCAACGGTTTGCCCGGAACATCTGTCGGGACGATAGGAAAAACAGCCAGAGCGACAGGTTCTTCTTAGTCGCCGACTAGTTTTTACGGACAGCCGACTCGTTTTTCCAAGTCGCCGACTACGTTTTACGGGCTGCGTGGGCAGAGCGTCAGCTGTTCAGCTCGACAAAACGGCAGAACGTTTTCCATGCCTTGCCGCTGGCCAAAGCCTCGTGCGCCACGGCGACGCACTCGTCGATGGGGCGCTGCGGATGGCGGGCTTGTATGGCGAACGAGGCATTGATGAGCACGCAGTCGGTCTGGGCCTGTGTGGCGCGGCCTTGCAGCACGGCGTCGAAGATGTGGGCGGCCTCCTCGGGCGTGGCGCCGCCGGACAGTGCCTCCTGTGGGGCGAGGGCGAACCCGAGGTCAGACGGGCGGTAAATGGTTTCGTAGCGATTGGTCATCACCTTAAACTCGTCGGTCAGCGAGATTTCGTCGTAGCCGTCAAGGTTGTTGACCACAGCAAAGCCGACTCCGAGCTCCTGCAAAGTGAGGGTATAGAGACGCATTTGTGCCAGGTCGGCCACGCCGAGTAGCTGGTACGGCGGACAACATGGATTGATTAACGGGCCGAGCAGGTTGAACAGCGTGCGCACCTGCAAACTGCGACGGACAGAAGCCACGTGCTTCATGGCCGGATTGAAAAGCGGAGCATGAAGATAGGCCACGCCGCAGCCTTCAACCGAACGGCGCAAGCGGGCTTCGTCGGCCGTAAACCTGACACCGTGCTGCTCCATGACGTTACTGGCGCCGCTGACCGACGTAGCCCCGTAATTACCGTGCTTGGCCACGGTGTAGCCGGCAGCCGCCACGACGAAACAGGCACACGTAGAAATGTTGAACGTATTCTTTCCGTCGCCACCAGTACCGACGATGTCTATGGGTGCATAGTCAGACAGGTCGACAGGAACGCGTGTGGAAAGCAGCGCACGTCTGAATCCGACGAGCTCAGGCACCGTCACACCTCTCATCTGGAACACCGTCAGGAGCGACGCGAGCTGGGCGTCGTTATAATCACCGTTCGTCACACCAAGCATCAGCGAACAGGCTTCGGAGGACGACAGTTCTTCGTGGGCAAAAAGCCTCAACAATATCTCTTTCATTTTTCAGACATTATGAAACAACCAGTTCCGAAGCATCTCCACGCCGCAGGGCGTGAGGATAGACTCGGGGTGAAACTGTACGCCGCGGACGTCGTACTCGCGATGGCGCAAGGCCATGACGTAACCCTCCGGACTGACAGCCGTAACTTCCAGGCAGGCCGGAAGGGAGGCGCGGTCCACCACCCACGAATGGTAGCGGCCCACCTGTATGCGGCGCGGCAACCCTTCAAAAACATAGTCGGGCTCAATGATTTCTGCCGGGGTCTGGACGCCGTGAAAGACAGCAGGCAGGTTGACGAGCCGGGCGCCATAGACTTGACCGATGGCCTGTTCGCCCAAACAGATGCCGAGAATAGGCTTCACGGCCGCATATTCCCGAACGACATCAAGCAGGAGGCCCGCCTCAGCCGGCACACCCGGACCGGGCGAAAGGACCAAGCGGTCGAAGCGGCGCAGGTCGGCAAGCGAAAAAGCGTCGTTGCGCCATACCGTGACGCCGGCACCGAGGGACTCGAACGCCTGGACGAGATTATAGGTGAACGAGTCGTAATTGTCAATAATAACGATTTGCATAACGATAGCTTCGATTTACATTTTTTCGGCCATGACTATGGCTTTTTTCAAGGCGCCGAGTTTGTTGTTCACTTCTTGCAGTTCATTATCCTCGCTGCTCAGAGCCGTAATGCCGCCACCCGCCTGAAACCATAGTTCGTGATTGCGACTCACAAAAGTGCGGATGGTAATCGCTTGGTTGAGCCCGCCGTGCAGACCGATGAAGCCGATACATCCACCATAGGCACCGCGGCTATGAGGCTCTATTTCGCTGATGAGCTGCATGGCTCTCACTTTCGGTGCTCCGCTCAACGTGCCGGCCGGAAAGGTATCGATGAACGTGCGGACAGCATTTGCCTCTGGGCGTAGCGTACCGCAGACGCGGCTGACAAGGTGAATGACATGGCTGTAATACTGCGGCTCTTTGTAAAAAGCTACACGGACATTGCGGCAGTTGCGGCTGAGATCGTTACGGGCCAGATCAACCAGCATGACATGCTCGGCGTTTTCCTTCGGGTCGGCCAGCAGAGCTGCCGTCAGGGCCTCGTCAGCCGCGCGGTCACCGCTGCGACGTGTCGTCCCGGCGATAGGGTCGATGGTGGCCAACTGGCCCTCAACCTTGCAGTGCGTCTCCGGCGACGAACCGAAGAGGCGGAAGCCACCAAAGTCAAAATAAAACAGATAAGGAGAGGGATTGATACTCCGCAAGGCGCGATAGAGTTTGAAGTCGTCGCCCTGGAATTTCTGTACAAAACGTCGCGACAGCACGATTTGGAACACGTCGCCCCGAAGACAGTGAGCGATACCCCGGCGCACGTTGGCTTTGTGCTCATTGTCCGTGATGGGACTACTCGTCTCCCCCACCGGACGGAAGCCATAGGTCGTATAATTCCGGTCATGCACTGCCCGTTCCACCTCGTCGAGATGACTGGATTCCTCCTCAGCCTGTAACTCAATCAAGACTAACTCACTTTTGAAATCATTGAATACGATGAGATACTTGTACAGTATATATAGGATATCCGGAGCGTCATTTTTATCTTCCCGGCTGTCGGGCACGTTGACCGGTTCGAAGTAACGGACTGCATTGAATGCGGTATAGCCGTACAGGCCGCAATAGCCGGCATATTCGCCAGTAGCCCGAAAGCGCGAAAGGAAACCTGTCATCACGCGCTCGACGTCCTCCTTTCTCGCAACGGGGATTTCCTCACGCGAGTCGTCGGGAAAGACGGCCGTGGCCACGCCGTGGTTCACACTGAGACGGGCCAAAGGATTCAGGCCGATGAAAGAGCGGTTGTTCTCGCTGCCATGGTAATCCGAACTCTCCATCAAGAAACTTTGAGGGAAGAGATCGCGCACTTTGAGATACGTGCTCACCGGAGTATGCAGGTCACCAAGCAAAACGCGGTGGCGGACGCGATAGTCATACGTTTTCATAGCGAGCCCTTTCATGACGGTAAGTATTTCAAATAGGTTTCCAAATCTTTGTCACCACGTCCGGAAACGGTCAGGACAACGAGGTCGGAAGGACGAAAAGCCACCTTGGGAAGGACGCCGAGGGCATGAGCCGATTCAAGCGCCGGGATGATGCCTTCCAGCCGGGTCAATTCATAAGCCGCACGGAGTGCTTCGTCGTCCGTGACGGCATAGACCGTGGCTCGGTGTTGGGCGGCAAGATTAGCATGAAGAGGGCCCACTCCGGGATAATCCAGTCCGGCAGAAATGGAACAGGGTTCTTCAATTTGTCCATCGGCACTCTGCATGACCATCGTCTTCGACCCGTGCAACACACCGATACGACCGAGATGAAGCGTAGCCGCCGAACGCCCCGTGTCAAGGCCCTCGCCTCCGGCTTCGGCGAGGATGATTTTCACACGGTCGTCATCGAGATAATGATATACCGTACCAGCAGCATTGCTCCCACCGCCCACACAGGCCATGAGATAGTCTGGATAGTCGCGGCCTTCGTGAGCCATCAGCTGCGCCCTGATTTCCCGACTGATAACCGACTGCAAACGAGCCACTAGGTCTGGATAAGGATGCGGTCCCACCGTCGAACCTATCACATAGTAAGTATCGTCGGGATGGCAGCACCAATCGCGGATAGCCTCGTTCGTGGCGTCTTTCAGCGTCATATTGCCCGAAGTGACGGAACGCACAGTCGCGCCGAGCATTTGCATTTTCCGGACATTCACTGATTGGCGACGGATGTCCGTCTCGCCCATATAGACCACACAGTCCATGCCCATCAGCGCGCATACCGTAGCTGTGGCAACGCCGTGCTGACCGGCACCCGTTTCGGCAATAATACGCCGTTTTCCCAAACGTTGTGCCAGAAGGACCTGACCTATGGCATTGTTGATTTTGTGAGCCCCCGTGTGATTCAAGTCCTCACGTTTGAGATAAATCCGGCAGCCATACTTCGCCGAAAGTCGCCGGGCGAAAAACAACGGAGAGGGCCGGCCGACATAGTCGCGCAACAGGCGGGAGAACTCGGTCTGAAAGTCCTCACTGTCAAGGATGTCACGATAGGCAGTCGTTAACTCCGACACGCAGCGATGGAGGATCTCGGGAATGTAAGCGCCTCCGAAATCGCCGTAAAAGCCGTTTTCATCTACTTGATACTGTTTCATGATTGATTATGGTTAAGGGGGATAAAACAAAAAAGGCTGTCGTAAGAACGACAGCCTTTGCAAATTCTATATTACCCGGACTTAGGAATGACAGCTACACACGACTGGTTGACTTACGACTTTTGAGGTTGTAAGCGACGCCACCAGCAGAACATGTGAGCCATTGATAAGATCATTCTTCGCAGTCTTTCGTATTTTCTACGACAAAGATAAAGAGTTCTTTCGTACGAGCCAAATGAATGGTAAACTTTTTCCCATTTTTATATTAACGAGATTTTATTCCCCGGCCTTGACCGACAAAATGAAGCGTCACGCAATCCCTTCAACCGCCCGGATGCTCGTCTTTATGTGCCATTAAAAAACAATGAAGGCTGCAATCTTTCCGATTACAGCCTTCATTGTTTAACCCCTCAAAGCCTTACGCCAACTTTCTGACGTGAATCATCAAGCCAGACTTGATGTTCGAAGCTTTGTTCTTGTGAATGATGTTCTGCTTAGCCAGTTTGTCGAGCATGGCCTGCACTTTGGGAAGCAGCTCTTCGGCTGCGGCTTTCTCAGTCGTTGCGCGGAGTTTGCGAACGGCGTTACGCATGGTCTTGGCGTAGTATCTATTGTGCAGTCTGCGTGCGGCGGTCTGACGAATTCTCTTTTCAGAAGATTTGTGGTTTGCCATTTTATTCTTGTTGCTTTTATTGAGTAGCCCATAGCGGAATCGAACCGCTCTTTTGAGAATGAAAATCTCACGTCCTAACCGATAGACGAATGGGCCTGCCTTTCAAACAAGCTGAAAGCCTCTCGGCGCTTGTTTGCGAGTGCAAAAGTAAGGCTTCCTGCTGACATGACAAAATGTTTCGATAAAAAAATTTGATTTTTTGCTTTTCAAGCCTTTCTACCCTCACTTTCCGACGCTTTGGCGTATCTTCGCGGGAAACTGAACGGCCGGACGGCAGATCCAGGTGGGCAGGCCGCCTCGACGGGACGGCTGACTGAAAATTCCGGACGGCTGACCGTTCCGCCTGGCCGCCGGCCAGGAAAGACAGAACGGCCGGAGGGCGAAACGGACACAACGCCCGTCACGCCACACCCGACGAAAGAATTATGCTGACAAGTTCGAGAGGACTGGTGCTCCGCACCATTAAATACAAAGACGACGAGAACATCATCGACGTCTACACCGAGGACGAAGGCATGGTATCCTTCCTCGTCCGCGTGTCGGCCTCACGGCGCGCGGCGGTGAAATCACGTCTGTTCCGTCCCATGGCGTTGCTCCATGTGGAGTGGGACCGGAAACCGAACGCCCGTCTCGCCCGCGTCAAAGCCGCCCGGCCCGATTATATCGAGACGTCTGTTCCATACGATCCCTACAAAACAAGCATCGCGCTCTTCCTCGCCGAATTTCTCCACCTTGCCCTGCGTGAGAATCCGCCCGACCGCCCGCTCTATGCCTACCTGCGGGCGTCGGTCGTATGGCTTGACCTCTGCCAGCGCTCCTTCGCCAACTTCCACCTGGTATTCCTGCTGCGCATGACGCGCTTCCTGGGCATCTATCCCAACCTCTCGGAGCGCGGAACAGGACGCTACTTCGACCTCGAAACGGGACAGTTCACCGCACAGGCGCCCCTGCACAACCACTTTCTGATGCCGGCCGACGCGGCGCGCCTTCCGCTGCTCATGCGGATGAACTACGACACGATGCACCTCTTCCGCTTCAGTCGCGAAGAACGACAGCGCCTCCTGGCAGCCCTAAACGACTACTACCGGCTGCACCTGCCAGTCTTCCCCGACTTGAAGTCGCTCGACGTGCTGCATGAAATTTTTTCGTAAACCGCAGAAAAAAACGGGTCGGGAGTGTAACATTCCGGCCCGCCGTGTCTCTAAGTGTGTAGACAGCGATAAAAATACGAACAATAACCTCAAAAACTCCAAGCCTTATGATGGACTTCATCATCACGCCGCTGACCACGGCCATCGTCTTCTACTTCATTTACCGTCTCTTCGAGCTTTTCGTACGACGCTCCGAGCGCATGATGTACATCAGCAAGATGCGCGACAACTGCCCTGCCAACCTGCGCTTGCCCGACCTCTGGCCGCGACGGATGGGCAGTTTCTCCGCCCTGCGGGCCGGATGTCTCATCCTGGGCCTCGGCCTCGGCCTCCTCGTGGCTTTCTTCATCAACGCGATGGCTCTCCCGGGATTTACCAGCGGCGAGACCTCGTGGGAGATGCGACAGGTCGCCGGCACCGTCTACGGCGCCTGTGCGCTCATCTTCGGTGGGGCGGGCCTCATCGTCTCTTATGCTGTCGAGAACCACAGCGACAAGAAGCATACCGAAAGCAGCCAACACGACAAGCCAGCCCACGAGCCGGACGAAACGACACATTAATATATTAAGCCCGCTGCACGACCACCGATCAACCCGTCCACGAATCCCAGCAAGACCCACCGAACGATGACTGAGGCCGCCCGCATCCAAGCCATCCTGGCCGGACACACGGAGGAGTATGCCTACTTCCTCGACCGCTATGCCGACGCCATCCACCGCATGGTGGCGGGCATCGTGGACTGCGCCGAAGACGCCGAAGAGGTCACACAGGACGCCTTTGTCCGTGCCTACGAGAAACTGCCGACGTTCAGGGGCGACTGCCAGTTCTCGACGTGGCTCTACCGCATTGCCTACCGCCTCGCCCTGCGCTGCGCGAGGAAGCCGCGGCGCGAACTGCTTTTCGACGGCGAGGAAGCGCTCGACGCGCTGGGCGACGAGGTCAGCCTGCCCGTCGACTCCATGGCCGAAGCCGACGACGACCAAGTGGAACGCCTGCGCGAGGCCATCGGCCACCTGCGCCCGGAGGAGCGAACCCTGCTCCTGCTGGCCTACGACGAGGAGCGACCCACGTCAGAATTAGCCGCCATCATGAGCCTCAGCGAAGGCAACATCCGAACACGGCTGAGCCGCTTACGTAAAAAACTTTTCTTACTTTTGAGCCATGAACCCGAAAATCCCAGAACTCCGGCAACAAGCCCTCAGGCGCGCCCTCACGCCTGAGAAGCGGCTTCCGAGCAACTTCGCCCACCAGACCATGAAGCGCATCGCCGTTGAGCAAGAGGCGGCCGAGCGGCGGCGCCAGCGCTGGGCTGCCGTTGCCGCGGCCGTCGTCGTGTCCGCAGCGCTCGGCATCCTCGGCTGGATGTTCGGACCGGCTTGCGCGGAAAGCCTCAGGGCGTCCCTGCCCGACGCGGCCAGCCTCGCGCCATGGCTGCCGGTGGGTTTGGCGTTCGCCCTGCTACTCGTGTTCGACGCATGGCTCTCGCGCCGTCGGCGGGGACATCGCCCGTGAGGAGCGAACGGCTGACAGCGAAAACGGGCCGACTGACAGGATTTCCTATCAGCCGGCCCGTTTTTCCTATCGCACTGACCGTCAGGCCGCGTCGGGCGACGAGGGGTCAGTCATCGACCACCGTGGCTTTCAGGATACGGATGTCCGTCACGGGACGGTCGTTGGCGTCGGTGTCTGCTTTTTGCATTTTCTTGATCACTTTCAGCCCCTCGACCACCTCGCCGAAAACGGTGTACTGCCCGTCGAGGTGAGGCGACCCGCCGAGCGTCTCATAGTCGGTGCGCACGCTCGATGGCAACTCTTCGCCTTCGGGCAGAAACTGGGCGTCATACTCGAAAATCGGTGCCAGGATGCGCTGCGACATACGCTCACCCCAGACGATGTAGAACTGCGACCCGCTGCTGCGACGTTCGGGATTGATCCCGTCGCCCAGCCTCGCGGCAGCTAAGGCTCCCCGCAGATGGTAGTGACCGGGATAGCGGATTTCGGCGGGCAGCGTCTCGCCCTCCGACTTCTCACCCAAGCGTTGTCCGGGCCGTGCCTGGCGCGAGTCGGGGTCGCCAGCCTGCACCATGAATCCCTCAATGACACGATGAAAGAGGATGCCGTCGTAGAAGCCGCTGCGCACAAGGCGCAGGAAGTTATCACGGTGAATCGGGGTGTCGTCATAGAGAGCCACGACAAACGTCCCGGAAGTTGTCTCGAAACGGACACGCTGGCGGGTGTCCTTGGCGACGGCCGCGAAAGCCGTGATTGAAGTAAAGGCCATGACCAAGAGGATGAACGGAGTCAGTAATCGTTTCATGATATGTCAGATCAAGTTTGCCGTATTGTAGTAGTTGGGATCGACATCGGGCTCCTCCGCAGGCGTCACCCGGCTCGCACTCTCCTCACGACGACGGGCGTAACGGCTGACACTGAGAATCATACCGATGTAAACGCAGCTCATCAGCGTCGACGTACCGCCGCGACTGATGAGCGGCAAGGGCTGTCCTGTTACCGGCATGATGCCGACGGCTACCAGCATGTTCATCACGGCCTGGACAACGAGCAACAGCGCCAAGCCCATGATAAGAAATGCCGGGAAATTGTGCTCGCAACGGCTCGCTATGCGGCCGGCGCGGAAAAGCAGGACAATGTAGAGAAAGACGACGATAGCCGCACCCCAAATGCCCATCTCTTCGATGATAATAGCAAAGATGAAGTCGGAAAAAGCTTGGCTCAGGAAATCTCGCTCAACAGAATTTCCGGGCATTTTCCCCACTACGTTGCTTGTGGCAATAGCAATATGGGCATGGGCGATCTGAGCGTCCTTGTCTATGTCGAAGTCCTCGGGAGCCACTTCTTTCGACATCTCCCCGTGCGTCTCGACGCGGTTCACCCACGTCGAGAGGCGATGAAGCCCCGGGAGGTCATAAACGGCACTCTCCTTGTCGTCGGGGAGGCACTTGACGAGCATCACGGCGCTGGCCGCAAAAAGCATCAGGACACCGAGCAACTTGCCCAACTGAATGAGCGAAACGCGCCCGATAAACATCATGATGAGCACCACGCCGAAAAGAAGGACGGACGTAGAGAGGTTTTCAGGAAAGATAAGGGCACACATGATGCCTGCCGTGATCAGCACCCACTTGAACGCCCTACGGTCTGCACCTTCCTCGTTTTGAAGCGACGCAAGGATGAGAGCGGTGGTCACGACAGTGACTCCCTTTCCCAGTTCGAGCGGCTGGAACTGGAAACCGAAGATAGGAATGGCGCGCGATGCCCCATTGACCATGGCGCCATAGAGCGACGTGAACAACAGGAGGGCATACGTGGGCACCAGCAAAAGAATGGGAATGAGCTTGAAGTAGCGGCAAGGCACATTGTGGATGCCTACAACGATAAGCGTCCCGACACCAAGGAAAACGGCCTGCTTGATGAGCGGACTCCAAAAACTGCCCGAGCTGTAAGTCAATGTACTCGCCGCGCTGTACACCTCTATCAACGAGATGATACAGAGGAAGAAGAACACGACCCAGACGACCCGGTCGCCCTTGAATGCGTTTTGGATTTTCTTCATGATTGCGTGTGTTGACTGTGACTGGTTTCCATGTCATGCACAAGGCTCTTGAACTGGCAGCCGCGGTCTTCCATGTTGCGGAAAAGGTCGAAACTGGCACAACAAGGACTCAACAGGACCGTGTCGCCCTCGTGGGCCAGCCGGCGGCAGGCCGCCACGCAATCGGCCATTGAGTGAGTGTCTGCCACAGGGAGGCCAAGACCATCGAAGAAGTCGTGCAGTTTCTTATTGTCGGCGCCGAGATAAACAAGCGCGCGGCATTTCTGTTCGACAAGCGGTCGGATTTCGTTATAGTCGTTCCCCTTGTCTTTTCCGCCAAGGATGAGGACGACAGGTGTCGTCATGGCTTCGAGCGCATAGTAGCAGGCGTCGACATTCGTCGCTTTCGAGTCGTTGACGTAAGCCACGCCGCCGACCGTAGTCACGCGCTCCAATCGGTGTTCGACACCGGGAAAATCGCCCAACCCTTGGCGTAGCACGTCGTCAGGAATGCCGATTGCTTTGGCGGCCATAGCAGCAGCCAACTCATTGCGCAGGTTGTGCTTGCCACGCAAGGAGAGTTCGGCACAAGGCATCCGGAACGGCGCAGGCTGCTCCAGAACAAAGTTGCCTCCGTCGGCGTATGCCGTCACGCCGCGTCCGGGCACATCAGCAAAGGACAGGACGCGACAGGCAGTGTCATATTTTGCAAGCTCATTGCCTACGTAGTCGTCATCAGCCCAATATATAAATGTGTCGGCGGCCGTCTGGTTGCGGAGGATGCGCATCTTCGCATCAACGTAGTTCTGCATCTTATAATCGTAACGGTCGAGATGGTCAGGCGTAATGTTGAGCAGGACAGCCACGTTGGCCCGGAAATCGAACATGTCGTCAAGCTGAAACGACGACAGTTCGATGACATAGTTCTCGTGCGGCGTTTCGGCTACTTGAAGCGCCAGGCTGTGCCCGATGTTGCCCGCGAGACCCACATCGAGACCGGCGGCACGACAGAGGTGATAAATGAGCGACGTGGTCGTCGTTTTTCCGTTGCTACCGGTGATACAGATCATGCGAGCGTCAGTGTAGCGTCCTGCAAACTCGATCTCGCTGATAACGGGAACTCCTTTCCGTCGAAGCGCCACTACCATCGGAGCCGTTTCCGGTATGCCCGGACTCTTGATCGCCTCGTCGGCATTGAGGATAAGCGCCTCGGTGTGGCGCCCCTCTTCCCACGTGATGCCGCGAGCATCAAGCTGTGCCTTATATTCCGATTTAATGCGTCCCAAATCTGAGACAAACACATCAAATCCTTTTTTTTGAGCCAATATCGCTGCGCCTACCCCACTCTCGGCAGCTCCCAAAATGACTATCCTTGACATAAGATTTTCGTTCCTTTCTTTCGTTATTTCTTATCGTATTTTCAAAGTGATGATCGTTGCGGCGGCCAAAATGATGGTAGTGATCCAAAAACGCACCGTTATTTTCGACTCGTGCCACGCACCATGCGGCCAGTTCCGAAGCAGATAGCGGCAATCGGGGTCAAGCTGCGAGGGCAACACCCGGAAGTTATCGTGAATGGGTGTCCGCTTGAAAATGCGCTGACGCACTCCGCGACGCTTCCCAAACTTGAAAAATTCCACTTGAAGTATCACGCTGAGACTTTCAACGAGGAAGATGCCGCAAAGAATCGGTATGAGCAATTCCTTGTGGACTATGATGGCTAATACGGCGATAATGCCACCAATCGTCAGCGAACCGGTGTCGCCCATGAACACCTGAGCCGGATAGGCGTTGTACCAAAGAAAGCCGATGAGCGCACCGACAAACGCCGAACAGAATATGACGAGTTCCTGAGAGCCGGGAATATACATGATGTTCAGGTAGCTGGCAAACTCTATATGGCTCGACACATAAGCCAGCACGCCGAGCGCAATGCCGATAATGGCGGAATTACCGGCAGCCATACCATCCATGCCGTCGTTCAGGTTGGCTCCGTTCGACACCGCCGTGATGACAAAAATGGTAACTAACACGAAAACGACCCAACCGGCTTGCCGCTGATACGGCCCCATGAATCCGACAAGATCGGCGTAGTCGAAGTTATTGTTCTTGACGAAAGGAATTGTCGTCTTGGTGGACTTGACGGTCTCGCTCTTATGCACGATTTCCGTAGTGGCACCATTGCGTTGCATCTCGACGTTCTCGCGGATCACAGCGTCGGGACTGTAATACAGGGTCAAGCCCACGACAAGACCAATGGCGACTTGGCCCACAATCTTATAGCGGCCGGGAAGACCGTCCTTGTTCTTCTTGAAATTCTTGATATAATCGTCAAGAAAGCCCAGCAGACCGAGCCATACGGTCGTAACAAGCATCAAAATCATATATATATTACGCAAACGCCCCAGCAACAGGCAAGGTACAAGGATAGACACAATAATTATAATGCCACCCATCGAAGGCACGTTCAGCTTCTGCACGCCAAACGGGTCTATCTTGGCGTCGCGCTGCACCTCACTCACATTGTGCCGCTTCATCCACCGGATAAAATACTGGCCGAACCAAGCCGACACTATCAATGCCAGCATCAAGGCCAGCAGGGAGCGGAACGAGATGTAGGACCACATGCCGGAGCCGGGCACTCCGAACTGCTCCAGAAAACGGAATAAGTAGTATAACATGGCTATCTGCTATTCGTTACAGGTTAGGTCTTTGGACGAAAGGAGTTTTCAGGCCTTCGAGGACAATCCGAAAGCCTCACGCAACTCTTCGTGGTCATCGAAGTGGTGCTTCACACCTTTCACCTCCTGATAAGGTTCGTGTCCCTTGCCTGCCACGAGGATGACATCGCCGGGCTGCGCCATCATACAGGCCGTACGGATGGCCTCGCGACGGTCGACGATAACAAGGGTCTTACGCCGCAAATCTTCATCGAGACCGGCGAGCATGTCATCGAGGATTGCTTGTGGCTCCTCAAAGCGCGGGTTATCACTGGTGAGGATGAGGCGATCGCTGCGGGTGGAAGCTTCACGTGCCATGAGCGGCCGCTTACCCTTGTCGCGGTTTCCGCCCGCGCCACAGACCGTGATGACACGGCCGCGCCCGTGGACGATCTCACGGATGGCATCGAGCACATTGACAAGGGCGTCGGGCGTATGGGCATAGTCGACGATGGCGCTGTATCCAGCCGGAGCACGCATAGCCTCAAACCTGCCGTTGACGGGACGCAGGTCGGACAGCACGCGCAACACTTCATCCGCCGGTTCACCCAGCATGACAGCAGCACCGTAGACGGCCAAAAGATTCGACACGTTGAAGCGACCGACGAAATGAACACTCACCTCGCGGCCGTCAATGCTGATAAGCATGCCTTCGATACTCTCTTCGAGGATACGTCCTTTGAAATCGGCCGCCGTCCTGGTGGAATAAGTTCGCACCGCAGCCTGCGTGTTCTGCACCATGACCATTCCGTTCTTGTCGTCGGCATTGGTGATGGCGAAAGCCCCCTTCCCGAGGCTGTCGAAAAAGGCTTTCTTCGCATCGCGGTAGTTCTCAAACGTCTTGTGGTAGTCCAGATGGTCGCGCGTAAGGTTCGTGAAAATACCACCAGCAAATTCAAGACCGCCGATGCGTTTTTGATGAATGGCATGGGAACTGCACTCCATGAAAGCGTAGTCACAGCCCGTTGCCACCATACGCGCAAGCAACTCGTTCAGCGTGATCGGGTCGGGCGTCGTATGGTCCGCGGGAACCGCCTCGCCGTCGATATAATTGCAGACCGTCGAGCAGAGTCCACACTTATAACCGAGCTTTCGGAAGAGAGTATAGAGCAGCGTAGCTATCGTCGTTTTCCCGTTCGTTCCCGTCACTCCCACCAATTTCAGGTGACGTGAAGGATCACCGAAAAACGTCGTAGCCACAGGACCGACGGCGTCCTCCGTGTTGGCCACACGGACGAAAACGACACCATCCGTGACGTATTTTTCTATCACTGCGTCCATCAAAACGGCCGCAGCGCCGAGAGAAACTGCCGCAGCGATGAAATCGTGGCCGTCTACTTGCGTTCCTCTCACGGCTACGAAGAGATTGCCAGGCTTCACCTTGCGCGAATCGGTGCATACGCCCGTGATTTCCACATCAGCCCCGTTCACGATTTCAAGGGGCTTCACTTTTTTCAGGACTTCGGACAGTTTCATATCTTCTTTTTCTTATTGTTTAAGCATTGCGGATAAACTTCGTAGGAACACGACGTTGGCGCCCGTCGAAGAGGCAGGCTTGCTGGCGGTCGTCCTGCTTCGCAGGAGTGCCGGACGGCTTCTTCGCCGGAGCCTTGGGAGCAGCTGAATCGCTGCGGGTCTTTTGTCCGGCAGAAGGCGGCATCACCGTATCCGCCGGAACAGACGGTGCGGGACGGGGCTCAGCCTTACGGGCCTTGCGGCTGGTTCTCAATTCGAGCTCAACGACTTGACCTGCAACGAGGGGCGAACCCGCCTTGATACTCTGATGCGTTACGGCGCCGACGCCGTTCAACTTCACGCGCAACCCAGCCTGCTCCAAGCAGAACACAGCATCACGGGCACCCATGCCGACGACATCGGGCACACGTCCCGTGTCTTGCGGCGCCGCAGCCAGATAGACTTTGCCGCCGTGAGCGGCCGCTTCGCCCCAAACGGTCTCGCCTAACGCTGCTTCGGGAGCTTCATACTGCACACCCAATGTACGCATCACACGGACTGCGGCCGCAATATCGCCGTCCTTCACTTCGGGCTCGGGTGCGTGGACCGTGTCACGGGCAGCCGCGATTTCCGGCCGCAGACGCTGCGCCATGATAGCCTCCGACACTTTCCGGAACACGGGTCCACATTGTCCTCCGCCCGACGCTATACCGCGCTTACGGATACATACGATGCAGGAATACTGCGGCTTTTCGCTCGGGAAGTAACCTGCAAACGACACAAAATACTCCGAAGCAAAGCCAGCGCTCGTCCAGACCTGCGCCGTGCCGGTCTTGCCCGACACGTGAAAGAGTTTGTTGCCCGCGGCCTTTCCAAGGCCGATGCTGACTACTTGTTCGAGAATGGTTTGCAGGTTCTTCAATGTCTTGGGCTTGCACATCTGTTCGCGCACGACTTCGACGGGATATTCATGGACTACCTCGCCGTTGCGCATCAGGCTCTTCACCAACCGAGGCCTTACCATGCGTCCGTTGTTGGCTATGCCGTTATAAAACATCAGCGTGTTGATCGGTGGAATCTGGCTTTCGTAACCGATGCTCATCCATGCCAGCGCGGTTTTTGACCAATTGCTGCCGTCTTCCTTAGGCCGGCGAAGACGCGGGCGGGCATATCCGGGAATCGGGAGCTTTGTGTCTTCGGTGATGCCAGTTCGATAGACGCCGTCCACATACTTCTCAGGCTGATCATAGTAGTACTTGTCAATCAAGTAGCTTACGCCTATGTTCGACGACACCTGCAAAATCTTCGGAACGGCGATTTCGCCATATCCGCCGCGGTGCCAGTTGTGGTCACGCATACGGCGGCCGTGCATCTCCATGATTCCGGAACCCGTGTTGACCCGAGTGTCCATATCGATGTAACCATCGTCCATCGCAACCATAAAGGAAACGGGCTTGAAGACAGACCCCGGTTCGGGCAAGTCGCTCACTGCGGCGTTACGTACTTCCCTGTACTTCCCGTCCGCACAGCGTGTCAGCGAAGTCATGGCCTTGATGTCGCCCGTTGCCACCTCCATAAGGATGCAAATGCCTGAAATGGCTTCCAACTCGGTTAGTTTGTCGTTCAGAGCCTGCTCACAGATGTCCTGCATTCCCACATCAAGCGTCGTGACAACGTCATAACCGTCCTGCGCCGGCACGTCGATAATGTTCAGGTAACTCCGGCGCACTTTCTGACGGTGTGTCAGGCCGGGCTTTCCGCGCAACAGGGTGTCAAGTGACAGTTCCAAGCCGAAACGGGCTGTATCCTTGCCTCCATACATCTCGCCGATCGTGCGGGCTGCGAGCGAACCAAAGGGCTTCTTACGCTGCTTGAACTCTTCTGCATGGAAGCCTCCGCGATACGAAGGGAGCGAAAAATAAGGCAGGCGCTTCACCTCCTGATATTCAATATACGAGATGCGTCTCGGATAGAGCAGCCAATGATGGCTCTTCGCCGCACGGCCTTCGCGCAGCAGTGAACGGAACTTCTGCGGGTCGATGTCCGGAAACAAGCGGTGCATCCCCTCACAGATGCTGTCCATTTTGGCATTCAGGAGGGAATCGCGGCGATGCTGGTCGCGTATCCGGCGTAAGCTGTCCTTCTCCCAGGACATGAAATCCATATATATCTTATATTCTGGCAGTGAACCCGCAAGGAGCTGTCCGTCTGCCGAATAGATATTCCCACGCTCCGGATATATCTCGACACTATCCTTGACGAAACGGTCGCTCACAGCCTCCCAATAGTCGCGTTCGAGAAACATGATATGAGCAGCCTTGAACAAGACGAGCAGCCCCACCACGCCCAACACGACAGTGATCAAGAAGTACCTAGGCATGACCTTTTTACCAGGGAATTTCATAGTTGTTCGGTTCGCTTATAATGGTTAATTTTCATCTACGTCAAGCGTGTAGGGTGGCACGGTTGCCGTTTGCAACGTACTGTCGTTTGTCGTGCGCAGGTAGTTTTCCACGCTGCTGCGCCGTGTGAGTTCCATCAATTCGCTCGACCGCGTGAGCGCCCTATACTGTTCGTCTATGCGCTGCTTCTGCAAAGCATCTATTTCAAGCAGTTCCTGCTGGCTGGCGTAGCGATTGCTCACATAAACAATAACAAACGCCACAAGCATCAGGATGAAGAAGAATTGCCGACGGAACCATGCGCCAGCCAAGATGTCGCCTCCAAGGATGCTGCGCAGCGACACGTTCACGCGGTCAGGATCGGTGTCCACTTCGGTGAACTTCCGAAGCGCCGCCCGAGCGTGTTCCTCGTCACTGAGAGGCCTTTTAGGTTCCGTTGCCGCCTGCTCAGCGTTTTCCGCGTCGACACGGGGCGTCCCGGCGTCGGAGTCGTCGTCCCGGCGGTGCTTTCTGTTCATCATATCGGCATATCGTCTCATATCGTCATTATTGTTCGGATTCATCGGCAGTTTCCACACGTTCGGCAATGCGCAGTTTGGCACTCCTGCTGCGCGGGTTAGCCTGCTGTTCAGCTTCGTCAGGCACAATGACACGGCTGTTGACAGGACGCAAGGGCGAAAGGCGGTTGCCAAAAAAGTCTTGCTCGACTTTCCCGTCGACATTGCCGGCACGGACGTAGTTCTTGACCATACGGTCCTCCAACGAATGATAGGTCAGGACGACCAACCGGCCGCCTGGGCGCAGTGCCCCGACAGCAGCATCCAGAAGTTCGTGAAGTGTATCAAGTTCGTGGTTCACCTCTATGCGGAGAGCCTGGAACACCTTGGCCATGTCTTTTTTCTCGCGGTCGCGGCCGAGCAGCGGGCGGGCGATGGAGACGAGATCATCGACGGTCTCGACGGGCCTTTCACGGCGGGTGCGTACGATGGCGGCGGCCAGGCGGCGGCCGACCCGCAACTCGCCGTAAAGAGTGAAGATGCGGGCCAACGCAGCTTCGTCATAACGATTCACGACGTCGGCCGCGGTCTGCCCGCTACGGACGTTCATGCGCATGTCGAGCGGAGCATCGAACCTGAACGAGAAGCCGCGTTCCGGATCGTCGAAGTGGTGGCTCGACACGCCGAGGTCTGCCAAGATGCCGTCGACCACGGGCACGTCATAATAGTGCAGCCAATTAGCCAGATAGCGGAAGTTGCTCCTGACGAAAGTGAAACGGGCGTCGTCAGGCACGTTGGCCAGCGCATCGAGGTCTTGGTCAAAACCAAACAGGCGGCCGCCGGGACCGAGGCGGCGCAGGATTTCACGGCTATGGCCGCCACCGCCGAAGGTGACGTCGACATACGTTCCGCCGGGGCGGACGGCCAGCCCGTCCACACTGGCAGCAAGCAGGACTGGCACGTGATAAGTGGGAGCCGTTGTCGTCATGAGTCTGAAAGGGTTACTAGATTTTCCAAATCGGCGGCCACGTCGCCCATGAAGGGGAGTTCGTCGCCCTCGCCGGGCCATAGCTCGATGGTCTCATCCATCCCGACGAACACGACCTCCTGCCGGATGTCGGCCATGCGGAGATAACGTTTCGGGACGAGGAAACGGCCCGAGGCATCGAGCGAAAACACCTCGACGTCGGCCACATAGCGCCGCAGGGTCATCCGATGGTCGGCGCGCCAAGGGTCAAGACGGCTGCGCAGGTCGGCCACCTCGGCGTCCCACGCTGCGCGTGGATAGACGGTCAGGCAGGGCTGGAACGCATCGCGTTTGAGCACGAATTCCGCCTCGTCGTCCCGTAAAAGCCTGCGGAACGACGCCGGGAGGAAAACCCTGCCCTTTGCGTCCAATTTTGCTTTGATCGTTCCTGTGAAGCGCATCGTCCTTTGTTCGCTAAGAATTTCCAAAATTACGGCTTTTCCCCCACAATTCCCCACCGGTACGGATATTTTTTTTCACACAGTTTCATGAAACGTAAAGGATTTTCCCATAAACCGCTGTAATACAATCGAATAATACAAACGTTAAAACAAAAAGTCGGAAAGGACAACGAGTCTCTTCCCCACGCTCTGCGGAATCCCGGCCACTATACCCAGAGGCCTCATCAGACCACCCTGTAAAGGCCTCCGGAAACCGCTCAAAACGGACAGAGCGACAGAAATTTCTATCGCAGTGACAGGAATTCCTATCGGCCGTTCCGGCGAAACGGGACGACAACCCGAAAAAACGGTTCCGCTGTCGCTCCGCACACAGCGACGGCCCTCATTCCGGACCAGGATGCCCGCTTTCGCCCCAGCTGTGGGCAGAAGTCAAAAAAAAGTCGTACTTTTGCCCTCAACTCCCATAACAACCACAGGGAAACACTCAATAAATAATACACGAAACGATGAATTTTGTTGACGAACTCAGATGGCGCGGCATGGTACACCAGCTCATGCCGGGCACGGAAGAACTGCTTGCCCGCGAGCAGGTCACGGCTTACGTGGGCTTTGACCCGACGGCCGACTCGCTCCACATCGGACACCTCTGCTCCATCATGATTCTGCGCCACTTCCAGCGTGCCGGCCACAAGCCTCTCGCCCTCGTCGGCGGCGCCACAGGCATGATTGGCGACCCTTCGGGCAAAAGCGCCGAGCGCAACCTGCTGACCGAAGAGGTGCTCCGACACAACGAAGCCTGCATCAAGGCCCAGCTGGGCCACTTCCTTGATTTCGACAGTGCAGCATCCAACGGGGCCGAACTGGTCGACAATTACGACTGGATGCGCGACTTCACATTCCTCGACTTTGCCCGCGAGGTCGGCAAGCACATCACGGTGAACTACATGATGGCCAAGGACAGCGTGAAGAAGCGCCTGAACGGCGAAGCGCGCGACGGGCTCTCGTTCACGGAGTTCACCTACCAGCTTTTGCAGGCCTACGACTTCCTGCACCTGTATCAGACGAAAAACTGCAAGCTCCAGATGGGCGGATCAGACCAGTGGGGCAACATCACCACCGGTTCCGAACTCATCCGACGTACCCTCGGCGGCGAGGCCTATGCCCTCACCTGCCCCCTCATCACCAAGAGCGACGGCCGCAAGTTCGGCAAGACCGAGAGCGGCAACGTATGGCTCGACAAGCGTTATACCACGCCCTACAAGTTCTACCAGTTCTGGCTCAACGTAGGCGACGACGAAGCCGCCCGATACATCAGGATTTTCACCTCGCTCCCCAAGGACGAGATTGACGCCCTCATCGCCGAACATTCGGCCGACCCAGGACGCCGCCTCCTGCAAAAGCGGCTCGGCGAGGAAGTGACCTGCATGGTCCATAGCCGCGAGGATTACGACATGGCCATCGAGGCTTCAAACATCCTCTTCGGCCGTGCCACGAAAGAGAGTCTCGTGCGCCTTGACGAAGCTACACTGCTCGCCGTCTTCGACGGTGTGCCCCGCTTCGAAGTAGCCAAAGACCAGGTTTGCGGCGCCAAAGCTGTCGACCTCCTGGCCGAGACGACGAAGTGCTTTGCCTCGAAGGGCGAGATGCGCAAACTCGTGCAGGGCGGCGGCGTCAGCCTCAACAAGGAGAAGCTCGAGACGCCCGACCGCCTTGTCACTGCCGATGACTTGCTCGACGGAAAGTACCTGCTCGTACAACGCGGCAAGAAGAACTACTTCCTGATCATCGTGAAGTGATCCCCGCTGGCCGACAAACCACACAGACCATACAAGAGGCGCCCGGACTTTGACAGTCCGGGCGCCTCGCTTATCTCAAAAGCACAAAGGCCGTTCATTCGCAGCGGACGACGGCGGCGGGATTGTCGCTCATCACACGGCACACCTGCCAGAGCATCACCGCGACGACAATCAGCATCATGACAGCCAGCACGCCTACACCTCACGGCATCACCATCCACGCCGAACTCGCCCAGACTGGACGAGCGCTTATCAGCTTACTGAAAAACGCCTGCGAGGCAGTCGGAAACAGGAAGAAGGCACGCGTGAGCCGGTCCTTCTTCCACCGGGCGGGCGGACACATCCGCATGACGTCGGTCGAAGGAAAGGGAACGCAGGTCGACTTCATGCTGCCAGCGCCTCCAACGACGGCCACGCCCGGGAAGGCGTAAGCGAACTGCCCGCCCGGCATGTAGGGGTGCGGCGGGAGACACGTCCGCCAGCCAGGATCGCCGAAGGGAGACGGCGGGAAAGAAAGACTGTCCGGCTGACAGAAAATTCTGTCAGCCGGACAGTCTTTACAGCTACTACGCCCGTTCTTACGGAAACCTGGCAGGTTCTTCCTTTCCGGCGACTGGACGCACAGACTGCTCCGTGGAGCAGGGCGCTCCGGCACTTCTTTTTCCCTATTCGCCAGTCCGGCCAAGCAGGCGTCGCATTTCTTCTGGACTGTCGAGCAGACGAACGGCTCGGGCGACCAGTTCATCATGACGCATGGCATAACGGGCCACACCGGCAGCATAATAGTAGCGACGGATGAGTTCAGTGGAAACAAGGCGGCTGACTTCGTCGCGATGGCGGTCGAGATCGACGCTGAGATTGGGACTGAGCTTGGCACGGAGGGCGGCAAACTCAGAACGGGCGCTGTCGGCCGTCCCTTCAAGGCGGGCTGCGCGTTCAAGGGCAGCGAAAAGGCGTTTTGTCTCACGGTCATAAGTAAAACCGACCCGCGAGAGGTAAACTTTGAGACTATCGAAAACAGCATCGGGCAGTTCGTAGGAGTCAGGAGCCGGGATGCTGTCGTGGGCATTGCGGTAGGCATTGCAGAAGTCAAAGAGTTCGTCTGAATAGAGCAGGTAGGCAGCGAGAGCGGACATCGTGTCGGCTGGCTGAACAACGTCGGGCGTAATGCCGCCGCCGTCGCGCACGACGCGACCGGCAACCGTACGGAACTCACTGCACAGGCTGTCAGGCAGATGGCGCGGCGAGCCGTCAGCGTTACGGTGCTGAAAATCGTAAGCCTGGACGCAGCGTCCACTGGGAATATAGTACTTACTCGTGGTAAGCTTCATCTGCGTTCCATAAGGCAAATCGCGCGGCTGCTGAACGAGTCCCTTGCCATAAGTACGCGAGCCGAGAATGACGGCGCGGTCATAGTCCTGCAAGGCGCCGGAGGTGATTTCAGCAGACGAAGCAGTTGAACCGTTCACCAGCACGACAAGCGGAAGGTCGAGGTCGAGAGGGTCCTCGGTCGTCTTGTAGACTTGGTTCATCTCGCTGATCTTGCCTTTCGTATGCAGCACCTCCTTGCCCTTGGGAATAAAGAGGTTGACCAGGCTGACAGCCTCGGACATCAGGCCGCCGCCGTTGCCGCGCAGGTCAAGAACAAGGCGCTCCATACCTTGCTGCTTGAGGTCGACGATGGCACGGCGCACGTAACGGGCGCAGTCCTCGGTGTATTCGCTCAGGAGGATATACCCCGTGAGACTGTCGGCCATGCCGTAGAACGTAATGGCAGGAACGGCTACCATCTCCCGCACGATAGTCAAGGTCAATGGCTCAGGGACGCCGGGGCGCTGTACGCTGATTTCGAAGCTCGATCCGGGCTCTCCTCGCAGGGCTTCGCTGACCGACTGGGAATAGTCGGCGGCATCGCGGCTGCCCCGCGGCCCTATGTCCTTGCCGTCGATCGAGAGAATGACGTCACCGGCACGCAAACCAGCCTTAGCAGCGGGATTGTCATCGAAGGGGTCGCCAATGACGCAGCGATCGGTTTTCTTATTGTATTGGATAATGGCGCCGATACCTGCGTATTTTCCTGTCGTCATCTGCTTTAAGTCTTCGCGCGACTTCTCGGAGTAATACTCGGTGTAGGGATCGAGTTCGTCGAGCATACCGTCGATAGCGGCATGGACAAGTTTCTGTGCATCGAGCGTATCGACGTAATAGAGGTCAAGTTCTTTATAAAAAGCGTTGAATATGTCCAAGTTTTTAGCCACCTCGAAGTTGTGGTCTTGCTGCCCCATGGCGGGAACCAACACCGCCATGAAGAGAATGAGGGAGAAGATTCGTTTCATCAAAAAAACCTGTTTTTTATAATTGTTGCCGTCTTGCTTCATGCCTTGTCACTGTCAGAAAGCAGGGAAGAGGCCAACACCTCGTCCCATACTGCTTCGGGAAGTATGGTCCCGGCGACTTGTATGACCTGCCCTGCCAACAGGCTGCCCAGCTCGGCACAACGCAAAAGAGGCGCGCCATCTGACAGACCGTAGAGAAAACCGGCGGCAAAGAAGTCGCCGGCTGCCGTGGTGTCGACGACATGCGGCACGTCGAGCGCTGGCACGTCGAACGCTTGACCTCCGCCCCGGATAACAGCGCCTTTCTTCCCGTTTTTCACCACGGCTATGCGGCACGTCCGAGCCAGCTCATCGGCCGCCTCATGAGGCCCTTTCCCGGTAAAGACACGGGCTTCGTCGGCATTAGCAAAGACAATGTCCGTCTGATCCACCAGATGAACAAAGAAGTCGTAGTCTTCCTCCACAATGTTATAGCTCGCCATATCCAGACAAACCTGCAAGCCCGATTCGCGGGCCAATCCGATAGCGCGATCGATGAGTGCGTGGTTTTGAACGAGGTAGCCTTCGACATAAAAATAGTCATAGCCTTGGAAAATGGAGGCATCGAGATCATCGGCCGTTAAATCCGCCGCGGCACCAAGGTAGGTACCGAAAGTCCGCTCGCCATCAGGCGAAATGAACGTAGAGGCCACTCCGCTCGCCTGCTTCGAGTGTTTCAAACAAATCTCCACCCCGCTTTTCCGGAAATGGTCTGTAAAGAAACACCCGGCCTCATCGTTACCGATTTTTCCGATAAAGCCCGGTTTGCCACCGAGCCGGGCAACAGCCAAAACAGTGTTGGCAGCAGAGCCGCCGGTGGCGCGCTCCGTGTCCATGTCCTTCATCACAAGACCGAACTCACGAAAACGCGCCTCGTCGATGAGCTGCATCGAGCCCTTAGGGAGCGACAATTCATTCAGTATCTTGTCATTATCTATGTGTGCCAGGACATCAACCAAGGCGTTACCTATTCCTAAGATTCGCTTCATCCGATTTTTTTTACATTATTTCCTGCAAAGATATTGCTAATTTCAAAAATAACCACTACTTTTGCAGCGCAATTCCGAGTTGCGACAGTTTATTGCTTCAGTAGCTCAGTTGGTTAGAGCACCTGACTGTTAATCAGGGGGTCGTTGGTTCAAGCCCATCCTGAAGCGCCAGAATTCAGAGTTGCACTTTTGCTTCAGTAGCTCAGTTGGTTAGAGCACCTGACTGTTAATCAGGGGGTCGTTGGTTCAAGCCCATCCTGAAGCGCAAAAGCCGTTCGGAAACATCCGGACGGCTTTTCTTTTATCCAAAGCTGTGACAGGATTTCCAGTAGGCAGCGACTGTTTTCCCGATTGATGGCAGCGGATATTCCAGTCGCTATGCCGTCCGATCCTGCCGCAGCAACAGAATAATGTTCAGTAATACTCATGAAAATAGACACCTCGTTCCACATTGACACCGGGCTACTCCAATTGCGTTTCGTGACCGAACCGTCACTCGCGGGACGTGCTGACGCAGCCGTGTCGCGCCGCCCCGGCAACGTAACCATCAGCCTCGCCCCTCGGCCAGACTGGGATGAACCCGCACAGCAGCAATGGCTCAACGACGCCTTAGCCGAACAACTCCGCCGTGAGGCGAAACGCACTCTGCCCGCCCGGCTCGACGGATTTGCCCGACATGCCAGCCTGCGCTACCAACGTGTCACGATCAAACGGATGCACACCCGCTGGGGCAGTTGCTCCGGCCAAGGGAACATCAACCTTTCGCTGTGGCTCATGTTGGCTCCCGCACACTTAGTGGACTACGTCATCAAGCACGAACTGGCCCATTTGGAAGAGATGAATCACGGTCCTCGTTTCTGGAAAGCATTGGATGCCTTGACCGGAGGGCGGGCAAAGATTCTGGCACGTGAGATGCGACAATTCACCCGGCAATTGTTCGAGACCCGGGGTACTTTTGCTTAACGGCCTCCCTTGCGACGGAAATACTTGCCTACGACGGGAAGGGCTGAAAGGGGAAAATCATAATGCACCGTATGCGCTATGAACAAGGCTATCAGCACCGTGTTGACTCCGAGCCGCACCATAAGCGGCCAACTGGCCGGCACGAGTTGCATCAGGACAAAGAAGAAAGCCGTCAGCAGGACATAGACACCGATACTCTTCAACGGATAGTCGATGGGGTAAATCCGTTGGCCGAAAATATACGACAGGAGTGTCGCCGTGCCGTAACCGGCCACACCTCCCCACGCACAGGCCATATAACTATACTGCGGTATAAACACGACATTGACTGCGATGAGCACGACGCAGCCCGCAAGCGAAAACCACATGCCATAGACAGTCTTATCGATGAGTTTGTACCATAAAGAAAGGTTGAAGAACACGCCTAGCAGTATACCGGCCACCATGACAATAGGAGTCACTTTAAGCCCTTCCCAATAATCCGGCGCAATAATATACTTGATTACGTCCAGATAACCTGTCACGCACAAGAAGGCCAGTAATGTAAAAATCAGGAAATACTTCATGGCCAGCGCATAGGTTTCCTTGCTGTCCTTGTCCTTGCTCTTGTTGAAGACAAAAGGCTCATAGGCATAGCGGAAGGCCTGCGTGATGAGCGTCATGATCATGGCGATTTTCACGGCAGCTCCATAGATACCGAGCTGCACGTCGGTCTCCTGGCCGGAATGGGGCGCGATGAAACGAAACAGTATTTTGTCGGCCACCTGATTCAGTATCCCTGCTATCCCGAACACCAGTATGGGCCACGAATAGTGCCACATGCGGATGGCCAACCGCCGGTCGAACACGTAACGGAAGCCCGTGAGCTCACGCCGGAAGAACAAGGTGACCGAAGCGGTACAGAAGAGATTGATATAGAACGCCCATGCAAAGTCGATGTGTCCGTCGAAGAACCAGCTGACCAACGGACGCGTCGCCTCGCGGCCATAGAGCCAAGGCACGCCGACAAAGTACAACAGGTTAATCAAGATGTTCGGCACGATGAAGAGAAGCTTCAACGCGGCGAACTTCAAAGCTTTCCGCTGGTAGCGCAAGTAGGCAAAGGGAATGCTCTGGAAAGCGTCGATGGCCACGCAGGCAAACATGGTGGCCACATACTCTGGATGATCGGGATACTCCATCCATGCCGCGATAGGATGTATGAAAAGCAGGACAAGCACCACGAATGCCAGCGCCACGCCACCTACAAGGCACAGTGTAGTCGAGTAGACACGCTGGGGATCTTCGTCCTCTTTGTTGGCGAAACGGAAAAACGTGGTCTCCATGCCGAACGTCAGCAGCACAAGCAGCAGGGCCGTATAGCTGTACACGTTCGTAATCACGCCGTATGCGCCCGACGAGGCCGCCATCGTAGCCGTATAAAGCGGCACGAGCAAATAGTTAAGGAAGCGTCCGAAGATGCTGCTTATTCCGTAGATGGCCGTTTCTTTGGCCAAAGATTTCAGGTTTGCCATGTTGAATATCGTTTAAGCCGCGCCGGAACCGTCACCGGTGCGGCTGTTTTTATCCCTATCCGAAGAAGAAATAACAAATAGCCACGGCGGCCACCACACCGGCCAAGTCGGCCAGCAGGCCACAGGCCACAGCGTGCCTCGTGTAGCGCACGCCGACACTGCCGAAATAGACGGCCAGGATGTAGAACGTCGTGTCGGTCGCGCCTTGGAAGATGCAACTCAGGCGTCCGACAAAGGAATCTGCGCCATAGGTAGCCATCGCGTCGACCATCATGCCGCGGGCTCCGCTCCCGCTGAGGGGTTTCATCAGCGCCGTGGGTAGCGCGCCGACCCATTCGGCATCGGCCCCTGTCAGTCCGACCAGCCACGCAATGCCGTCGACCAGCCAGTCCATCGCTCCCGAAGCGCGGAACACTCCGATGCCCACGAGAATCGCCACGAGATAAGGGATAATGCGGACGGCGGTCGAGAATCCGTCCTTGGCTCCCTCGATAAAGGCATCGTAGACATTGACTTTCTTCCGCACTCCGGCGAGGATGAAGCCAACCACAATGGTAAAGAGCACGACGTTAGCCACCGTCGAGGCCACTGTGGCCATGTCCTCGCGCGACAGCTGGCTGAATCCCCACATGATTCCTGCCACCGCCAGCGACACGCCGCCAAGCGTCAGGAGCAGGACGCGGTTCAGCAGATTAATGCGTTGATACAAACTCGTAGCGATGATACCCGCCAGTGTCGAGAAGAACGTGGCCAGCAGGATGGGGATGAACACATCCGTCGGTTGCGCCGCCCCCATCTGTGCGCGGTAGACGAGGATGCTTACGGGAATGACCGTCAGGCCTGACGTGTTTAACACGAGGAACATGATCATCGCGTTCGACGCCGTGTCTTTCTTCGGGTTCAGCTCTTGCAGGCCCTCCATCGCTTTGAGGCCGAGCGGGGTGGCGGCATTATCAAGACCAAGCATGTTGGCCGCAAGGTTCATAAATATGTTGCCCACCACTGGGTGGCCTTTCGGAATTTCGGGGAACAACTTTGTAAATACAGGACTAAGCCCGCGCGCAAGCAACGCCACGAGACCACCGCGCTCGCCTATCTTCATCACGCCGAGCCAAAGCGAAAGGACTCCGGTCAGGCCGAGCGAGATCTCGAAAGCAGTCTTGGCCGAAGCGAACGTCGAGTCCATGATGGCGGGAAACACTTCCACATCGCCGAAAACGACAAGACGGACCACCGCTATGGCGAAAGCGATGAGAAAAAAAGCAATCCAAATGTAGTTCAGTACCATGAAGCGGGATTAGCGTTGACCCCGCAAAGTTAAAGATTTGTTTCGTTTCCGCACCGGCCTGACGCGGTTTTGTGTCCGGCCGGAGCCGAAAAGCCCCGTCGCGTTTCAACCTTACGGACAACCGGACAGTCCCGCAACGGCAGACCGGGAAATGCGAGGGAAACGAGGAGGGCAAACGGATCGGGCGGCAGGATTTCCTGTCACTGCGACAGAAATTTCCATCAGCCGTCCTGAAAATCCTGTCAGCCGTTGCGTGTTCCCAAGCCGTCAGGATACCACGCGCAGGACGGCAGAAGCCGACGCCGCGACCGGTCCGGCACCACATGACGGGCCGTCAAATTCCCGGGGATTACGTATCTTTGCGCTGTGAACAGCATTCAAGCACCATGACGACAGCATTAATTCTTTCTATCCTGCTCGCCTGTATGTCGCCCGGCGACGGCAAAACAGCCACAGAACTGGCCATCGAACGTCAAGGCATGGTAGACATCGCCGAAGTGGATTCCACCATCCGCGTCAGTTTGATGTACGGCCGCGCGGACAACTTCACGGGCCACGTACTCTACACCGACCTTCGCCGGGCCTATCTCCATCCCGAAGCAGCCCAAGCCCTGAAACGCGCACAAGCCATCCTGCACCGCCTGCGCCCCGACTTGTCTCTCGCCGTGTACGACGCCGGCCGTCCGATGAGCGTACAGCAAAAAATGTGGAACGAAGTGAAAGACACGCCCAAGTACTTCTATGTCAGCAATCCGGCACGCGGAGGCGGCCTGCACAACTACGGGCTGGCCGTAGACCTGACCCTCTGCGACGCTGCCACCGGCGACACGCTCGACATGGGCACCAAGATAGACCACATGGGAGCCGCCTCCCACATTGACCGCGAAGACGAACTCCGCCGCCGCGGCAAGCTCTCCGTACAGGCCGTCCGCAACCGCAGGCTGCTTCGCCGCGTCATGCGCGAGGCAGGCTTCAAACCCCTGCGCACCGAGTGGTGGCACTTCAACTTCAAGTCGCGCGCCGAAGCCAAGGCACGTTATAAAGTCATACGCTGAGACACACGACAGATGGAGCCATTGGACGAAAAAACACGCCTTTTCATCGAGCAAAACCAGCATGCCGACGTCGCCGCACTGGCCCTGAAACTGGCCGGAAGGACAGACATCGACAGCACGCTGGCCCTGCGGCAGATCGAAGGGCGACAGCGCCTCGCAGCCAAGGTGCCGTCGTGGGCGGCGGTGGATAAGCTACGCTTCCCGCAGCGGCTGTCGCTCGAACAATGCTCCGGCGAACACGCCGCCCGCTACAAAGCCCGCCTCGCAGCCGGTCTCGACATTCCGCACGGCGCCATGGCCGACCTGACAGGCGGTTTCGGCGTTGACTTCGCCCATCTGGCCCCTTTGTTCGACAGGGCTTTTTATGTGGAACGGTCGGCCGAACTTTGCGACACAGTCCGCCATAACCTGCCACTGCTTGGCGTTAAAAACGCCGAAGTCATCGCAGGAGACGCCGCCGACATCCTCCCCACTCTCCCTGCGCTCGACCTGATATTCGTCGACCCGGCCCGCCGCGACAGCGCCGGACGGAAAACCGTGGCACTGGCCGACTGCACGCCCGACATCGGCCACCTCGCGCCCGCCCTGCTGAGCAAGGCGCCGGCCGTGATGGTGAAACTCTCGCCTATGATCGACCTGCACGAAGCAGCCGCCGGACTTCCCGGCGTGGATGAAATCCATGTCGTCGCAGACCGCGGCGAATGCAAGGAAGTGCTCATCCTGCTCCGGCAGAACGCCGGCGGCGAGCCGCGCATCATCTGTGCCGACGGCAACTTCGCCTTCACCGCTTCGGAGGAAGCCGCAGCCGCCACATCCTACGCCACGGCGGTCGGCAGCTACCTCTACGAGCCCGATGCCTCCGTGCTGAAAGCCGGAGCCTTCCGCCTGACAGCCCAGCGCTACGGCGTGCAAAAGCTCCACCCTAACAGCCACCTCTACACTGCCGCCCATCTTGTCCCAGACTTTCCGGGGCGTTCATTCGCAGTCACCGCGTCGGGCGGAACAGGGCGGCGCGACCTGCGTGTCCTGCTTTCCGGCCTCACAAAGGCAAACATCACCGTGCGCAACTTCCCCGCCACAGTGGCCGAACTGCGCAAGCGATGGAAGCTCCGCGACGGTGGCGACACCTATCTCTTCGCCACGACCCTCGCCACGGGCTGCCATTGCCTCATCGCCTGCCGCAAGGCGACATAAGCCAGCCACCCGCCTTCACGGGAAATCCCCCGCAGCCCTTGGGAAGCTGCGGGGGATTTCCCGTGAAGAGCCCGGACAGGGCGAGAACTTTGTCCTGTTTCCGCTCAACGGCGATGGCTGAAATCGTAGATGATCTTGCCTTTCTCGTTATAGAGATAGCAATGAATCTCGTCGGCATTGAACGACAAGAGGGTGAAGCCCTCGTCGCCGGAACAGAAACGCGTCCCTTCGATGGGCGACACGGCACGCGCAAGGGAGCCGGACGTGTTCACGAGATACTCCGTCTTGCTTCCGGCAGGCACGATGTGCTGGAAGGTGTGGATGTGGCCGCACACGTAAAGGTCAACGCCGTAACGGTCGAGCAGCGGCTTCAAGTACTTCTGCATATCTGCGCGTTCCTTATCACTCTTCGTGGTTTGTGCATAGACAGGGTGATGGCCCATCACTATCTTCCATTTTGCTTTCGACGTGCGCAGTTGTTCCTCTATCCACGCCAGCTGTGCCTCGCGGTCCTGGCGGCAAGCGTCGGGATAGTCGATGGAATCCTTGCGGTACTTGTCGATCAACGGGGCAGTATCGATAAAAAGAAGCAATGCTTGGGTATCGTCCTCCGCCTCGACGGTCTTGGCGTAATAGCGTGAGGGCATCATCCACCGGCGGCTCACCCGGCTGTAATCAATGACGGCCTGCGTGTTCCCGTTATACTCATGATTGCCAAGGACCGGATACCACGGAAGCATCAGTTCAGGATGAGAGTAAACCAGTTCGTAGTTCGTCATCCACAACGGGTCGGACGTCGAAGCCACTCCCTCAAAGTGATGCACGTCGCCAAGCGCCGCGACACACTCAATGTCGACCTTTTCAGCCAGATTACCCATCAGCTCTGCCACGGGCTTCTGTTCGTAATAACCGTTGCGCCCAAGGTCGTTGGCAATCAGGAAGCTGCCGGCGTCTTTCGGCAGTTGGGGAACGTCGAACGTAACGACTTTCTCGTTCAGCGCAGGCGTGGAATGCTGGGCCACGGCCGGCATGCCTCCCGTCATGGCCACGGCCAAGAAGAAGAGCGTAATCAGGTTTTTCTTCATAACGTTTGATTTTTATGTGAGTAGTCTGTAAACGGTAAGGCGAGTGTGAGCCGCAAAAGGCCCAGCACCCGGCGGCGGAGGGCCGACAGATGTGCGTCAGCCAGGCGTTCCGCCGCGTTTCCTGTTTCGCCCGCAAAGGACGGCAATCAGCATGACAAAACTGTTACGGGTCCTTAACGAAATGATTACGGAGACACACGCGGTCCCATTCAGCCAAACCAACGGTTTCCCTCAGGGAGGGTGGCGGGACGGGATGCCTGACAGGATTTTCAGAACGGCTGGCAGGAAATTCAGGACGGCTGGCAGAGAAACGCCCCAGGGAACCCGCATCCCTAAATCAAGAAAAGAAGTTATGCACAGTTCCGTCCCACATACCGGAATACGAAAAAGGCGGTCCCGTGTCGCCACGACAAAGAACCGCCCGCAAAATGAGAACTATGAAAAAACTCAACGGAAGGTATGTATGATTTTTGTGGCAAAAGTACGCTTTATCTCCAAAACGGGAAGTAGACATTTTACGGGGATCAATACCCTTGTTACAGATAACCGGCGCACACCACACAGCTCCGCTTGCAGCGACCGCCATACACAATCGGGGCGACAAGCTGTGCCCGATCACTCCCGACATTCATTTTCGGCTGATTCCATCGGGAGAAATGGCCTTATGCAGCCACGACAGCCCGGGAAGAAGCGACGGAAAGCCGTAGACAACCGGAAGGCGCAGGGACAGGCATGGCGAACGCAGTGACAGGAAATCCTATCACTGCGTTAGGATTTCCTGTCACTGCTCCCGTCCGTTCGGTCACGACCGGACGAAATTTCACGACCGGCCTGCCGGATGGCAAGATTAGCCCCTTCACATCGGACAAAACGCCGGATTATGTAAGCAAGGTTATGGTTTCAGTAAAAAAGGTTATCAAACTACATCCATATCCTCTTAATTTTGCACACAAAACAATGGCCTCGTCCAGCAAAGAAGGCTACGGCCTGCTTCATGGTCACGAAGAAGCGCAGAATATGAACGAAATCATCCAATTAGACCAAGTCAACCGCTACAACGACCTTTACGGATTGACAACGCTGCACCCACTCGTCAGCGTCGCCAACCTGAACGAAGCCACACGGGCAGTTGACAACTTCCGGATACGATACGGACTTTATGCCATCTACCTGAAAATGGAGAAATCCTGCGACATCAAATATGGCCGCCGCGATTATGACTTCCAAGAGGGCACCATCGTCTGCTTCGCCCCCGGACAGACTGCCGAGATGACACGCACGCGACCTGCACACCCGCAGACAAACGCTTACGGCCTGCTGTTCCATCCTGACCTCATACGGGGTACACACTTGGGGAGGCACATCGGAGAATACTCATTCTTCTCCTATGAAATCAACGAGGCTCTCCATCTTTCCGATAGTGAACGGGAAATTTTCATCAACTACCTGAACATCATACAAGGCGAACTCAAACATGCCGTGGACAAGCACAGCAAAAACCTCCTGTCCATGCACATCGAAGTGTTGCTTGGCTATTGCATGCGTTTTTACGAACGACAATTCACCACGCGCGCCGTGGCCAACACAGACGCCATCGCCCGTTTCGAAAGCCTGCTTAACGACTACTTCATCGGGAAACAAGCCGTCCGCAACGGCCTGCCCACTGTGAATTACTTCGCCGACCGGCTTTGCCTCTCGCCCAATTATTTTGGCGATATGCTGAAAAAAGAAACGGGGAAGTCGCCACAGGAATACATCCAGGAACGACTGGTCTGCCTGGCCAAGGACAAGCTTGTGAACACACAGGACTCCGTCAGCGAAATCGCCTATTCGCTCGGCTTCCACTACCCCCAGCACTTCTGCCGACTGTTCAAGCGCCGGGTGGGATGCACGCCCAACACGTTCAGAAAACAAGAGTGAACCACAATCACCGGACTCGTAATGGGAAAGGACATTTTAGACATCAAAAACGTCTGCGAGTGTAACCGCTGTCTCGGTAGCAAGACGTTGCATCCGCAAGTCAGCCTCATCAACTTGGAACGACCGAATTTCGACCAAAGTTTCGTGAAATTCGAGTTCTATGCCATTCTTCTTATCGAAGAATGCCCGAACAACTGCGAATGCTGTGGCCGGAGCCACTACGACTTCTCATATGCCACAATGGTATTTCTGACGCCTGGTGAAGTATTCCGCATGAACGCCACAAACACCCTGCCTGACAAGGGACTGCTTCTGACGTTCCACCCCGACCTGCTCTTCCGCACGACACTGAACAACCACATCAACAACTATACTTTCTTTTTTTACCAAAAGGAAGAGGCCTTGCATCTCTCGTTACGGGAAAAAAAGATTGTAGAGCAATGCTTCGATGCCATCAGGGCAGAACTGCATCATTCCATAGATACACACAGCCGCACACTGATCTCGCGCCTCATCGAACTGCTACTTGATTATTGTACACGTTTCTACGAACGGCAGTTCATTCTGCGAGAGGGCGAAAATAAGGACATCTTGAAAGAATTGGAACGGATGCTCGACAATTATGTGCTGTCAGGGCGTCTGCGCCAAGGAATTTTCCCACGCCCGCGGGACTGCGCGGAAGCCCTACATCTGTCAACGGCTTACTTCAACGATTTGCTGAAATTTGAAACAGGAAAGACGCTGAAAGAATACATGGAACTCAAACGCATAGAAATGGCGAAACACATGCTGCTGTCACCAGAAAACACGCCGAGCCTCGTCGCCCGACAACTCGGCTACACCAGTGTAAGCCATTTCAGTTTCCTCTTCAAAAAACTCACAGGCCACGCGCCCACAGACTACATACGGACACAAAACTAATCACAGCCCTGAACGGACAGGACACAACGGACGGCACAAAAACATCCCCACAGCGAGCCATTCCCAATCCGAAAAGCCTCAGAACCGCCGCCATTGCAAATCCTCGCCCAACCATTGTCACAACGGACCGTGAGCCCCGTTCCGCAAGTACAGCTCCCATTTCAAGTCGAATTGATTTCGGCTAAAAAGGAAGTGCGATCTGTCCGGCAAATCCTCCCCACCGGACAACAAAAACGCCTCCGCCCCTGTCACAAATTCGGCCACGAAATAAAGACAATCCGACTCCCTCAATTAGAAAAACCAGCAGACCGGCCACAACTCACAAAAAAAGAACGGCTAGAACTCTTGCGACTTCCAGCCGTTCTTTTTGTACCCAGAGCCGGGGTCGAACCGGCACGGGTTGCCCCACTGGTGTTTGAGACCAGCGCGTCTACCGATTCCGCCATCTGGGCTACAAATTTTTCTTACGAAAAACGGTGCAAAGGTAAGTGTTTTTTTTGTATTGAGCAAAGGAGATGCAGGAAAAACTTAAAATTTCGTTCTTTTATTGTTTTATGTGACGCTTGAAAGAGTTTATTCGTTACCTTAGCTTGTCCAAACCAACGAATGTCCTATGATACACCAGAACGATTATTGCGTTATCTTAGCCGGAGGTATCGGACGACGCCTCTGGCCATGCAGTGTCAAGCAAAAACCGAAACAATTCCTTGATTTTTTCGGAACCGGCCGTACGCTGCTTCAACAGACATACGACCGTTTTGCCTCATTCCTGCCCAAAGATCATATCTTCATCTCTACGTTCATAGACTATAAAGACTGGGTTCGTCAGCAACTTCCGGATTTTGCCGAGGAGAATATCTTGGCCGAACCTGTGCAATTGTCCACTGCGCCGGCCGTGGCATGGGCTGCCTGTCACATTGCCCATATTAACCCCGAGGCCAATATGATTGTATCGCCGACGGACCAATACATCATTCACGAAGATGTGTTCGCCCATGACGTTGAGAAAGGATTTGAATTTGTCGACAAGCATGAAGGATTTCTTGCGTTCGGAGTGCCGGCAACTGCGCCCAACACCGGCTATGGCTACATTCAGATGGGCGAAGAGCACGAGCATACGGGCTATGCCCATGTAAAAGCCTTCACAGAGAAACCCGGCATTCAATTTGCACAGATGTTCGTCGAGAGTGGGGAGTTCTTATGGAACACGGGGGTATTCTTGTGGAATCTGAGGACGCTATTGCCACGTATCTCGCAGTTCTCATCAGCCGCACCACAGCTTCTCGAAATGGAGAAAAGTGCAGACTTCGGTCCTGAACAGGAAGCGTATTGGCTGGAACGCTACTACCCTTCCGCTTCTTACCTTTCACTCGATCTTTGTATTCTTGAACGATGCTCTAACGTCTTCGTACAAAAGTGCGACTTCGGCTGGGCCGACATCGGATGTTGGCCGGAACTTTACGTCACCGAGCACAAAGATGCGGACGGGAATGCCGCCATCAACCACGCCCAAGTCATGTTTTCCGGAAGTAGCGACAATTTAGTATGTATACCAGAAGACATGGTAGCCGTTGTACAAGGCCTTGAAGGCTACCTGGTCGCGCAACAAGGCAAGGTCCTCGTCATCTGCAAAAACGACGACCCGGCCCGCGTCCGGCACATGATGAATGAAGCACAGTTGAAACTGGGTGACAAATTCGTATGATAAGGACTTTCTGTATTTATGTAGCGAAGCGAGCCGTAATAGTTCGCTTCGCTACATAGGTACTCATTATTATATATAACCTTGTCCGTGCAGCGCCGAGGCCACTTCTTCCAGTTCCGCATACCACGCTTTTCCAAAACGCCTCTCCAAAGGTTCGCGCAAGAAGCGATATACGGGCAAATCAAGCATTTCCCCCTTTTTCACAGCCGGACGGCAGACGTCCCACCGGTGATAGTTCAATGCCACCAGTCCATTGCTTAACCGTTGCTCCCGAATGGGGTACAGGGCACACGAGACCGGTTTACACCAAGCTGTGCGGCCTGCGCGAAAAGCCCGCTCCGCAGCACAGAAACAGCATCCGTCCTCATAACAAGTAAATACGCAGTCCTTTCCGTTGACGATACTCGTCACCAAATCCCCGTCCGAATCCGTATAAGCTACGCCTTGCTTGTCGATCACCGCCTGTGCGGCCGCACTAAGTTCGGGCCAGACATCGTCCAGTATATTTTCAAGTTCTCCTACTTCATCCATCGTCACCGGAGCGCCGGCTTCTCCTTCGACACAGCATATCCCATGACAAGCATCCAGGTCACAACAGAACCGCTCGGTCAAGCAATCGACAGAAACAATGACATCTCCGACCTGAACCATCGACGGAACTCGCTTCAAGCTGTCTTCATTCTTCGCCATCCTATCACCAATTTATCGGTTGTTTTCCCCACTTTGCCAGATAGTCATTCGCCAAACTGAAATGATGCTTCCCGAAAAATCCCCGGTAAGCAGACAAGGGCGAAGGATGCGCCGAAGTCAGTACCAGGTGGCGCGAACGGTCTATCACGGCTCCCTTCCGCTGTGCATAGCTGCCCCAAAGAATAAAGACAAGATGCTCACGCTTGGCCGACAACTGCGCAATCACAGCATCAGTGAAGCGTTCCCAGCCGTGTCCTTGGTGCGATCCTGCGAAATGTGCCCTGACTGTCAGCGTAGCATTGAGCAGCAACACTCCCTGTTCAGCCCAACGACGCAAGCTGCCTGATGCGGGAACGGGGCGGCCAAGGTCAGCCTCGATTTCCTTGAATATGTTTTGCAACGACGGCGGAAATGGCACCCCGTCAGCCACCGAAAAACACAAGCCCTCTGCCTGACCAGGCTCGTGGTAAGGATCTTGGCCGATAATGACGACCTCGACCTTTTCAAACGGGCACAAATTGAACGCATTGAAGATCAGCGCTCCCGGAGGATAACAAGGTCCGCTTGCGTATTCCGACCGGACAAACTGCACCAACTCGCCAAAATACGGTTGCTCGAACTCATTGGCCAACTGCCGCTTCCAGCTTTCTTCTATCTTGATATTCATAACTTGTGATATGGCCACAAAATTAAGCATTCCTCCCTGTTTTTCCCATATATCAGAATGCAGAAAGCAAAACATTTCCACTTTTCACAGGGCATTTTACATTTTTCCCTTAACTTTGCCCCGTCAATCCAACAAGACATTCACTTTTTTCATATCGTCATGAAGAACACACTACTCCTCACCAGTTTGGGCTGCATAGCGGCTGCCGGTGCTTACGGACAGGCCACAGCCGAACGCCCCAACGTCATCCTGCTCGTGGCCGACGACCTCGGCTACGGCGACCTCTCCTGCTATGGCGCCGAACGCGTCTCGACGCCGCGCGTCGACAGCATCGCCCGCGGTGGTGTCCGCTTCACCGACGCCCACGCCGTCGCCTCGACCAGCACGCCCTCGCGCTACTCCCTCCTGACGGGCGAATACAGTTTCCGCCGTCCTGAGACCAACGTAGCCAACGGCGACGCCCACCTGCTCATCGACCCCGACCAATACACCCTCGCCGACATGTTCAGAGACCAGGGCTACACCACCGCCGCCATCGGCAAGTGGCACCTCGGCCTCGGCTCCGCAAGCGGACAGCAGAATTGGAACGAGCCGCTCGACCAGACACCGGCCGACATCGGGTTCGACTACTCTTACATCATGGCCGCTACCGCCGACCGCGTGCCCTGCGTCTTCATCGAGAACGGCAGTGTCAAGAATTACGACCCCACCGCACCGATCTCCGTAAGCTACACCAGCAACTTTGCCGGCGAACCCACCGGAGCCAGCAACCCCGAGCTGCTCACCAAGCTCAAACCCAGCCCCAACCACGGACACAACCAGAGCATCGTCAACGGCATCAGCCGCATCGGTTACATGAAAGGCGGCGGACGGGCGCTCTGGCGCGACGAGGACATCGCCGACTCCATCGCGACATATGCAGTCCGATTCATGGGTGAAAATGCTGACAAGCCTTTCTTCATGTACCTCTGCACGAACGACGTCCACGTGCCGCGTTACCCGCACGAACGCTTCCGCGGCAAAAGCCCCATGGGACTTCGCGGCGAGGCCATCCTGCAATTCGACTACACCGTGGGGCTCATCGCTGACGCCCTCGACAGCTTGGGCATCGCCGACAACACGCTGCTCATCATCACCAGCGACAACGGCCCCGTGCTCGACGACGGCTACCAGGACCAAGCCGTCACGCTCGCAGGCGACCACAAACCCGGCGGCCCGTGGCGTGGCGGGAAATACAGTGCCTTCGAAGCCGGCACTGCCGTTCCGCTCATCGTCAACTGGCCGGGCCGCGTGCCGGCCGGCAAAGTGAGCGACGCCCTCGTCTCGCACATTGACGACATCGCTTCGCTTGCCCGTCTCATTGGGGCGGAATTACCTGTGGGAGCCGCCCCCGACAGCCGCGACCATCTTGACACGTGGCTCGGGCACAGTGATGCCCACGCCCCCTTCGCCATCGAAATGGCCGCCAACCGAACCCTCTCGATCCGTACGAAGAACTGGAAATACATCGAGCCCAGTACCGGCGCGGCCATCCAAGCCCTGACGGGCATCGAGACTGGCTACGCGGACCTCGACCAACTCTATGACATCACCTCAGACATGGGCGAAACGCGCAACGCCAGCTCGACACAGCCCGACACGCTGAAAGCTATGTCCGAGTTGCTCGCCAAGGTTCGCATGCCGTTCGCCAGTTCCGACACCTGCTTCTGGTACAACCTCACCACTCCCAACCGTGAGTCGCGCTACGTCACCGCAACCGTGCCCGGCCGCGGCCTGATCGGGCGCACCACGCCCAGAAGCGAATACTCACAATGGAAATTCGTCTTGCGCGAAGACGGAGACTACGACATCATCAACCGCGCAGACAACTGCTACATTGCTCCCGGCAAGGTAACCACGCCCGCCGAACAGCTGACAACGTCCGTCACGCAGCCTGCCACGGGTTGGTCGCTGACAAGCAGCGGAAAGATGAGTTGCCTTTTCGCCGTCACCAACGGCGACTCGCAGATGAACCAAGGCGGAACCGCACGCAACTACAACATACTCAACTGGGGCAACGGAACCAACACCACCGACGCCGGTTGCCTCTTTGCCTGCATCATGGTTGACACGTCTGTCGGTGTCGCCGACGGCATCGCCCCGATCGAGCTCGACCCGTCACAGCTGCAAGTGGTCGACGGAGAGTTCTCCCTGCCGGGCGCACATGGTGCCGTTTCGGTTTACGACATCACGGGAAAACGCCTGACGCCCAGGTCCCTGCCTAAGCACGGCATCATCATCGTGATTGCTGACGGCAAGTCCTATAAGATTGCCTACTAAGTCCAGAAAGGACCATCATCCATACATACCTTGCGAGGGGAGCGCATGCGCTCCCCTCGCAAGGTATTCAGCCAAATTCAAGAAATCACAAAAACGCCGGTTTCACCGATAAAATCCGTCACAGCGAAGACGGTTTTCCGCCGGTCTTCATCTTAGTCTTCAAGCACTCTGTCGCCGCGTCCGGAACGCTCATCCACCCTCATGCCTCCTCATCCGGTCAGGGCGGAATGCGGCTCGGCCGAGCCCGAAGAAAGCAAGCTTTCTCTTGCCTCGGCTCTCGCCTTTCACTATCTTTGCGGACATAATTTTAAGAACTCTTTTCAATCAACGCCACACTATGAATAAAAGTATGCTTCTTACGGGACTGGGCTGCTTGGCCGCAGCCGGCGCATGCGGACAGGCCACAGCCGAACGCCCCAACGTCATCCTGCTCGTGGCCGACGACCTCGGCTATGGCGACCTCTCCTGCTACGGCGCCGAACGCGTCTCCACGCCGCGCGTCGACAGCATCGCAAAGGCCGGGGTGCGCTTCACCGACGCACATGCTGTCGCTTCGACATCCACCCCCTCGCGCTACTCGCTCCTGACCGGCGAATACAGTTTCCGCCGGCCCGACACCAACGTGGCCAACGGCGACGCCGCCATGATTATCAAGCCCGAGCAGTACACACTTGCTGACATGTTCAAAAGCCAAGGCTACGCCACTGCCGCCATCGGCAAATGGCACCTCGGCCTCGGCTCCGTCAGTGGACAGCAGGACTGGAACAGACAACTTGACACCGACCTGCACGACATCGGGTTCGACCACTATTACGTCATGGCCGCCACCGCCGACCGCGTGCCCTGCGTCTTCATCGAAAACGGACGGGTCAGGAACTACGACCCGTCGGCCCCCATCGCCGTGAGCTATCGCCAGAACTTCCCGGGCGAACCCACCGGCGCGGCTAACCCTGAACTGCTCACAAAACTCCGTCCCAGCCCCAACCACGGGCACAACCAGAGCATCGTCAACGGAATCAGCCGGATCGGCTTCATGAAAGGAGGAGGAAAGGCTCTCTGGCGCGACGAGGACATCGCCGACTCCATCGCCGCCGGCGCTATCCGCTTCATGAAGGAAAACACCGACAGACCTTTCTTCATGTACCTCTGTACGAACGATGTCCACGTGCCGCGTTACCCGCACGAACGTTTCCGCGGCAAAAGTCCCATGGGACTGCGCGGAGAAGCCATTCTGCAATTCGACTACACCGTCGGCCTCATCGCTGACGCCCTCGACAGCCTGGGCATCGCCGACAACACCCTGCTCATCATCACCAGCGACAACGGCCCCGTGCTCGACGACGGTTATCAGGACCAGGCCGTGGAACTCGCAGGTGGCCACAAGCCCGGAGGACCGTGGCGCGGCGGAAAATACAGCGCCTTCGAGGCCGGCACGGCCGTACCGTTCATCGTCAACTGGCCGGGCCACGTGCCGGCCGGGAAAGTGAGCGATGCCCTCGTCTCGCACATCGACGACATGGCTTCACTCGCCCGGCTCATCGGAGCTGAATTGCCTTTGGGAGCCGCGCCCGACAGCCGCGACCAGCTCGACACGTGGCTCGGACAGAGCGACGTCTCGTGCCCCTTTGCCGTCGAGATGGCCGCCAACCGCGCCTTGTCGGTCCGTGTGGACAACTGGAAATACATTGAGCCCAGCCGGGGCGGAGCTTTCATGAAACTGACCGGCACCGAGACAGGCTATGCCCCGACACCCCAGCTCTACAACCTGAAAAAAGAAAAGGGCGAACAGACCAACCTCTACGACACGCAGCCCGACATTGCCAAGAAACTGACCGGACTGCTCGATTCCCTGCGCAAACAGAAATAGGCACAGCGCACTAAAACCTGCGACGCCGACAGCTACACACAAAGCGGGCGGCAGAAGCGGAGCATTCATCGCTCTTCCGCTTCTGCCGCCCGTACGTTTTCATTCCGCAGCGCTGCGCCGCCCAAGCAGAACAGGGCAGCACGGCGCCGTCACAGCCGCAACAGATGCCGCAATGCGGCCACGGGGTGATGCCACAACATGCGCGGCCCGGCATAGCGCATGACGCGGCGCATCCGCTCGCGCATCTCGGGACGGTAACAATGAATGGGACAGTGCTGGCAGTAGGGCTTCCGCTCACCATGCGGGCAGCGCGAAAGACGCAGCACGGCATAGTCAAGCAATTCGTGACACGAAGGGCACAATTCCTCGTTCCCCTCGGCATGGCGGCAATAGAGGCGGACCATCTGCGCCACCGTGCGCTGCTCGCGGCTGATGCGCGACGAATCGCGGCGCCAGCCTCCCGACACTGCATTTTTCGCTTCTCTCCGCACGCAAACAGCGTCACGATTTCTTCCTTTCTTCTTCATACATTGGGGTATCACCGTATCCCAGCCGGAAAAACATCCACACCGACCCGGAAACCACGGAACTTGGGACACAAAGATACGCATTTCGTCCCGTCGGACGGCCAGCCCTCCCGTAAATCCTGTCACTACGACTGTTCTGAGAGGACGGCTGACCGTTTTTCCTCCCTCGCCGACAGCTTCACCGGGGCAGCAGTGGCCACATTTTCCTCACCTGCACGTAGCAACGCGTAGGCGTCTCCATCCTTATGGGGCCACGGCAACCTTTTCTTTCCCCGGAGCCTGAAAAAAGCCGATGACTTCGCCGTTTTTCATGTATGTGCGCCTCGTCGGACAGACACGCCGGAAAGCGATTTTACCGGTATTTCCACTCGATTACCGAGAAAAACATTGGCTCACGGCACAGTTTTTCGTAACTTTGCCGCGGTTTTCAGGAAAGCTAACTCCTTATTAATTAATGACACATAAATACCTCATCGGGTGTGCGGCCGTGCTGGCTGCCGCTTCCCTCAGCTCTTGTATCCGCGAAGAAGCTGCCAACGCCGAATGCGACATCACGGGCGTCGACTCGGCATGGGTCAGCAGTCTCCGCACGGCAGGCATCATCAAAGGCGAACCCCTTATCAGCAATACGTCCGTCCGTTTCATCAAACGGCGCAGTGACGTCGATTGTTCTGCCCTTGCGCCGGTATTCACCCTGACCCCGGGCGCCACCATCAGCCCCGCCAACGGGACGGAGCGCGACTTCACCACGCCGCAGACCTATACCGTCACAGCCGAAGATGGTTATTGGAAGAAATCCTATACCGTCGAATTCAGCGTCATGCAGGCCTCCTCATTCTACGGGTTCGACCACGCCAAGCTCGACGCCACCGGGCGATACCATGAATTCTACGACCTGCAAGGCAACCTGGCCAAACCCGACACCGCCCGCATCTGGGCAAGCGGCAATGGCGGCTACGCTTTCACAGGCATGGGCCATGATCCGCTGGACTACCCCACCTGCCTCTCTTCCGAAGGCCGCACGGAAGGCTGCGTCCGCCTCGAAACCAAGGCTACGGGCGACTTCGGCGAAAGCGTAAACATGCGTATCGCCGCAGGCAACCTCTTCATCGGCGAGTTCCGCACCCAATCGGCTGTGCTCTATCCCCGCCGTGCCACGCGCTTCGGCCTGCAAGTGGTGGGCAGTCGCCCGCTCTCCTTGCGGGGCTACTACAAATACACAGCCGGTTCCGATTTCACCGATGAAACCGGTGAAATCCGCCCCGAGATGCACGACACGTGCGACATTTACGCCGTGGTCTACGAAGTCGACCCCGAGAATTTCGTCCCCCTCAACGGCGACGACGTGCTCAGCTCCGACCGCATCGCGCTCATGGCCCGCATTGCCGACCCGGGCGAACCGCAGGAGTGGACTTACTTCGACGAGCCTTTCACGCCGCGCAACGGCAAGGAATTCGACTACGCCCGCCTCGAAACCGACGGTTACGCCATCGCCATAGTCATGACATCAAGCCGCCAAGGCGCCTACTTCCGCGGCAGTGTCGGCAGCGTGCTCATGGTCGACGACCTCGAACTTGTCTATGAAGCGTCTGAATAATCCCGCATAGTCACTTCACAATTCCCACACAGACTGACGACATGAAGAAAAGCATACTCTGCCTCACACTCGGCCTATTAGGTCTCACCATGCCCCTCCACGCCCAAAAAAGCGAGGGGGAATCCATCCTGCGCGCTGCGCTGAAAGGATGGCACGTCAAACTGCGCGCCGGCTTCCTGCTCGGCGGTACAACGCCCCTGCCCTTGCCCCAGGAAATCCGTTCGATCGACAAATACAACCCGACGATGAACATCGCCATCGAAGGCAACGCACAAAAAATGTTCGAACCCACCAAGTGGGGCATAGCCATCGGAACCCGCCTCGAAACGAAAGGCATGAAGACCGACGCCACCGTGAAAAACTATCACATGGAGATGACCGCCGACGACGGCGGCTATATGGTCGGTGCTTGGACCGGACACGTCAAGACCAACGTCCGCTCCACCTACCTTACTTTTCCAATCCTCGCCATCTATAAGGTGGCACCACGTTGGGAACTCCGTGGCGGCCCCTACCTCTCGTGGATGTACGACGGCAACTTCTCGGGCGAGGCTTACGACGGCTACCTGCGCCATGGCGACCCCACAGGCGAGAAAGCCGAGGTCAGCCGTGCCTCTTACGACTTCTCGGACGACCTGCGCCGCTTCCAGTGGGGCGTACAGGTCGGTGCGGAATGGCAGGCCTACAAGCACCTGAGCGTCTACGCCGACCTGACGTGGGGAATCAACTCCATCTTCCCCAAGGACTTCGAAAGCATCAGTTTCGCGATGTATCCCGTTTATCTGAACGCCGGCTTCTCTTACCTGTTCTGACCCACACATTTATACTCTAACCACATAAGGCAATCAACAAACTTCAAACAAACATAAAAAAACAACGTATGAAAAAAGCATTACTCACCTTTTTCCTTGGCGCCTGTGCCCTCGTGGCCAGCGCACAAAGCGTAGCCTCTAACGTAGCCGGAGAATACACGGGTAGCATCTGGGTGGCCCTCGGCGCCCCCGTCGACACCACGAACCAAGACACCCGCCTGCCCGACCAGCACGTCACCATCACCGCCGGTGAGACCGAAGGCACCATCAACTTCTCCCTCCCCAACTTCCAGTTCGGCGGTTCGCCCGTCGGCGATATCGAATTGAACGCTGTCCCCGTCTTCCTCGCCGAAACCGGCTACATCAACTTCGGCGACAATCCCGCTGTCCCCCTCTCGCTGGCCGGAGGCATCATCCAAGCCACGGCGCAGATCAACACCGCCGAGAGCTTCATCAACGGCAACTTCATCCACGCCAAGATCGACGTCGTGTGGACCAACGGCGGTAACGTACCTATCAACGTGCTCTTCGAGGGAACGACCAACACCGTAGGCATCGCCTCCATCACGACGGCCGCCAACGCCCAGACCGGCACCTACACCCTCACCGGCGCCCTCGTCAACACCACCGGCTCGACCGACGGCCTCCCCGACGGCATCTACATCATCAACGGTAAGAAAACAATCATCAAGTAATACGACAAATATGAAGAAAATCGCACTACTGAGCCTGCTCGTCCTTTCGGCCGGACCGCTCACGGCGCAACAAATCAACGGCACGTTCGACGACGCGTGGGAAGCCTGCGAAACAACGGGCCAGCAACCTGCGGGTTGGAAATCGGCGAACATCAACGAGATGGGACAGGTTGCCGAACTTGTCAGATCGACTGACGGTGTTTCCGGAAACGGCGTACTCATGACCAATGAATGGGTCGGCATGAACCTCATGGGGTCGAGCATCGGCCAAAACGCACCAGGCTATTTGTCACTCGGTACGCCGTGGAACACAGCCAAAATAAGCTTTGGCTGGGGGATATCCATCACAAATAAGGACGGCGGCTCGTATGGTGGCATCGACTTTACGTATCGTCCTGACGCCGTTCGTTTTTCGTACAAACGCAGTCATGCAAGTGGAAACCAAAGCGAAACCGCATCCGTGATTGCCTGTTTGTGGAAAGGACAGTACTCATCTGACGTTGCTGTCGGCATCAGCACATCCCCCTCAAAACGCGCCATGGTCGACCGCGAAAAGGACGTGATGGGCATGATCACTTCGGGCGTCACGAAGAGCGACAACGCAGAGTGCATCGCCACTATCAACTACGCCATCGAAGGCGACCAAGCCGAATGGAAAACGCTGACCATCCCGTTCAACTACACCTCTGACGCCACGCCCGAGAAGATCAACGTCATCTTCTCGTCGGCCGACTACTTCGGCGACCGCGAGGCCATCGGCGCGGGCAACTCCCTGACCATCGACAACGTCGAGCTCATCTACAACTCGCAGCTCGCAAGCCTCGCCTACAACGGCACGGCCATCGAGGGCTTCGACAAGGACAACCAGTACTACACCGTGACGGGCGAATACACCGACGACTGCCTCACGGCAGTGTCGGACGGCGCAGGCGCCAGCGTGAAAGTTTCGTACAACGCCGAGAACCGCATCGCCACGATTACGGTCGAAGGCAACGACATTGCCTCCAACCCGGAGAACAAGCACGAGTATTACGTCATGTTCGCTCCCGAGACCACTGCCTACGCCAGCAAGCTCATCATGGGCCTGGCCGGAACGATGCTTCCGCCTGCCACGGAAAACGTGGGTATTTCTGAAATCAGCGGAGGCAAGGCCGATTTCCTCCTGAGTAACTTTGCGTTCCAAGGAATGGTCATGGGCGACATTCTCCTGACTGACGTAGACTGCCAGGAAGAGGCAGACGGCAGCATCACGCTCCACAAGGAACAGACTATCCGCGTGTTCGGCGACGCTGGCAATACGTTAGGCGACCTGCCTGTCGTGCTGAACGGCACGCTCAAAGACGGCAAGTTGAATGCCGACCTGAGCATCACGTGGAACGGTGTGATCCACATTAGCGTAAATGTTTACCCCACTTCCACGCCCTACGTCGACCTCACCGCACTCACTGGCGTAACCAGCCAGTTTGCCGCTGTGAAGGACGGACTCACCAATCCGAACTGTCTCTTCTACGTGACCGACGCCACGCTGGCTGGCGACAATGTCATCGTCGACACCGAGTGCCAGAAGCTCGTGCTCTCTGAGGACGCCGCCTTCTTCGCTCCCAAGGCCTTCACGGCTGCCGAAGTGTCGTTCGACCGCGACTTCGCCGCCGGTCGCGTGAACACGTTCGTCCTCCCGTTCACGTTCACCGTACCCGACGGCATAAGCGTCACGAAACTCAACAAGGTGGAAGGAACCACCCTGACTTTCAGCCCCGTGACCACGGCCGAAGCCAACACGCCCTATCTCATCGAGACCAACGAAACCCGTCCGTTCGACGCCCTGACCAACGTTGAAGTGGCCGCCACGGCTACCGTCGACGTCACCGTAAGTGGCGTGACGCACCACGGTGCTTTCGACAGCGAGACCGTAACGTCGGGCGAAACCACTTACTACGGATGGAACGAGAACGGTGAGTTCGTCAAGGCCACGACCGGCACACTCCTGCCGTTCCGTACCTACCTCACCACTAGCGCAGCCCAAGCCGCACCGTCCTTCAAGGTCATCATGGACAAACCGACGGGCATCGACACCATCACGACGACCGAAACAGACGGCGCCATCTACGACCTCACGGGCCGCCGTGTTGAAAAAGCAGTCAAAGGCATCTACATCCGCGACGGTAAGAAAGTATATATCAAATAACCCATAGCACTGACAGACATGCAGAAAAAAGCATATATCGCCCCCACAAGCGAGATCATCAGCCTCAGCACCGAAGCTCCCATCCTGGCCGGTAGCGTCACGGTAGACATAGATACGGCGCCCGAACAGGACGATGTGACGTTCCAGAGTTTCAAGGAACAGAACACGACCTACTGGGACTAAACCCAAAACCATAGGCCCACCCGCATGCCCCCGAGGCACGCGGCCCGATACAAGCGGCAAACCCCGGACAACGGAGTTTGCCGCTTGCGCTGTATCCAAGTGCCCGCCCGTAGGGGCGCCACTTGTGACGCCCGGTGCCGGAACGGCACAACGACGGGACGCATTGTCCACGCCGGCGGCGCATGGGCGTGGCGGTAGTCCGGATGTTCATAAACGGCCGGGCGGATGTCTGCGACGGTCATCCGGGCGTCATAAATGGAGCCCTACGGTGGCGGACAGTTAACTCGTCTGCACGGACAGCCCTCCCGTTCATTCCGTCAGCCATCCAGGATTTTCTGCCAGCCGTCCTGTCAGACGCAAAAAGGCTATGAGGATCGCGCAAAACCCTCCCGGACATCTCAACCGGCTCTCCACGGTTACAAGTGCTTCTATCAGCACAAACCAACAGAACTCCGGATGTTTTAGCAAACGTCCACGACACGAAGGATGTTAAAAGAGCAGAAAACAGCAGGCGACCTGTATGCAGTATCAGGGAAATGCGTATCTTTGCACCCGTCACAAACGACAGTGGACAGATTTGGCTGCTTGCAACCACTCGAAAAAATGCTAAAACGACGGCGGTACGGCTGCGCCTCAGCGCGTACCGGTTGTTTTCACAGGCTTGTGGTTCCTTTCCCTTTCTGTTCCATCGTCTTTGACAGCCTCTCCGGGTTGCGCGGGTTTGTGTCCGTAGTGACAGCCGGGGCGGACATGATTACAGACTGACATATACATAAAACGCTAACTATACAGAAATGGGATACTTATTTACTTCTGAATCCGTGTCGGAGGGACACCCCGACAAGGTAGCCGACCAGATTTCCGACGCAGTCCTCGACAACCTGCTTTTCCAGGACCCGCAAGCCCGGGTGGCCTGCGAAACACTCGTCACCACGGGACAAGTCATCGTGGCCGGCGAAATACGCTCGACGGGATATATCGACCTGCAAACCGTCGTGCGCGACACCATCCGCCGCATCGGCTACACGAAAGCAGAATACCAGTTCGACGCGGACAGCTGCGGCATTCTGAACGCCATCCACGAGCAAAGTGCCGACATCTCGCGCGGCGTGATCCGCCAGAATCCCGAGGACCAAGGCGCGGGCGACCAAGGCATGATGTTCGGCTACGCCACGAACGAAACGGACACCTACCTGCCTCTCCCACTCTCACTGGCACACGACATCCTCATTGTCCTGGCTGAAATCCGCAGGGAAGGAAAGGAAATGACCTACCTGCGCCCCGACTCGAAAAGCCAAGTGACCATTGAATATGCCGACGACGGACGCCCCATGCGCATCGCCACCATCGTCGTCTCGACCCAACACGACGAGTTCATCACTGCCGGAGAAGCCGGCAGCCAAGAGGCCGCCGACGCCCAGATGCTGGCCCGCATCCGGCGCGACGTCGAACAGATCCTCATGCCCCGCGTACTCGCCGAACGCGTGAACACGCCCGAAGTGCGCGCCCTCTTCAACGACAAGATCAACTATCTGGTCAACCCGACAGGCAAGTTCGTCATCGGAGGCCCCCACGGCGACACAGGCCTCACGGGCCGGAAAATCATCGTCGACACTTACGGCGGGCGTGGTGCCCACGGCGGCGGTGCCTTCTCAGGGAAAGATCCGTCGAAAGTGGATCGCTCGGCGGCCTATGCAGCACGCCACATCGCCAAAAACATGGTTGCCGCAGGCGTGGCCGACGAGATGCTCGTCCAGCTCAGCTATGCCATCGGCGAGGCTAACCCCGTGAGCATCTACGTCAACACTTACGGCCGCTCGCACGTCGACATGACAGACGGCCAGATAGCCGAAGTCATCAAGCGCACTTTTGACCTCCGGCCCTACGCCATCGAGCGCCGCCTCAAACTACGGCAACCCATGTACGAAGAGACAGCCGCCTACGGTCATGTCGGCCGCGAGCCACAAACGGTGACCAAAACGTTCCGCGTCGGTCCCTCCGAGACGCGCGACGTCGAGGTGGAACTCTTCACTTGGGAAAAGCTCGACTGTGTCGACATAATCAAGAAAACCTTTGGTCTGTAAAAAAATACATCGCTGCGACAGGACAACCCATCGCAGCGATGTATAAATCCTGTCACAACGATGAACATCTGCATCTATTGCGCTTCGAGTGGGCAAGTGCCCGAAACCTACGTGGCCGACGCCCGCCTGCTGGGCACGCTGGCAGCCCGCATGGGTCACACGCTCGTCAACGGAGCCGGACGCACCGGACTGATGGGCGCTGCCTCCGACGCCGCCCTTGCCGAGGGCGGCGAAGTGGTCGGCGTCATCCCCCAGTTCATGGTGGAGCAAGGCTGGCACCACCTGGGACTGACACGGCTTGAAGTGGTGCCCGACATGCACCGCCGCAAGGAGCGCATGGCCCGCCTGGCCGACGCCTGCATTGCCCTGCCGGGCGGTGTGGGAACCCTCGAAGAACTCCTCGAAATCATCACTTGGAAGCAATTGGGACTCTATCTGAACCCTATCGTCGTCCTCAACACGGACGGATATTTCGACGCCCTGCTTGCCCAGCTGCGCAAGGCTGTGGACGAAAGGTTCATGCGCGACGTACACGCCTCAATATGGCAAGTGGCCGCCACACCGGCCGATGCGCTCCGACTGGCGCTCACCACGCCCGCTTGGGACAGAAGTATCCGAAAATTTGCCGCCCTCTAAATCTGGTCAGGCACGCCGGAAAGTGCTAACTTTGCAGCACCATGACGCCACAGCACCACGCAGACTCCCTCTTCGTGGGCGACAGCCTTGCCGCCACCCCAGACAGCATTACCGCACGGCCACGACAGAAGACCGTGCGTGACGTATTGCGCGCCCTGCCGCCCGACGCAACTCCCACCGAACAGGACGACGCCGTACAGGCGGCCTTCCCGCGCGACACGCTGACCTGGCCCGAAGGCGTCGAACTCAGCCTGCCGGGCATCGAAGCCAAGGCATACGACGCCGAACTGTGCCCCATCAACGAATATGAGACCGCTTTCGAACGCCACTCGCCATGGAAACTCGAACGCCTACCCTACCATCAGGAAGGCATAGCGGGCGACCCGCTCCCCTACCGTTTCCGCACGGACGACTACGTTACCTCGGCACTCCTGCTTTGCTTCTTTCTCGGTGCTTGGGTGGTCGCACGCTCCTTTCGCTTCATCCGTCAGCAAATCAAGGACTTTTTCTTCACTCGCCAGCACGACAATCTTTTCACCCCTGACGCCGAGTTGCGCGGACAGTTCTTTCTGGTATTCCAGACATGCTTTGTGCTCAGCGTGCTATTCTTCGACTACACACAAGAATACATGACGAGCGTATTCAATCAGGTCTCTCCCTACAAGTTGCTGGCCGCCGACGTCGCCATCAGCCTATGCTATTACGCCGTCAAACTGACCGGCTATGCATTCGTCAACTGGATTTTCTTCACCAAAGAACAAAACGAACGCTGGTCCGAGAGCTACATGCTCTGCCTGCTGGCACTCGGGACAGCCCTTTATCCCGTGGCCCTGCTCGTCGTCTATTTCGACCTCAGTTTCCGCGCCACGCTCATCGTCTGCACCATCATCCTCGGCATTGTCAAAGTGTTGCTTTTTTATAAGTGTCATGCCATCTTTTTCCAGTACAGGCTGGGCTTTCTGCATTTATTTTTGTACTTTTGCACGCTGGAAATCCTCCCCATGCTCGTCTTATGGCGAGCGTTGGTCTACGCGAATAACTATCTGGTAATAAACTTCTGAGAAACAGATGATCAAGAAGATACTTGTGTCGCAACCTGCGCCATCCTCGGAGAAGTCTCCTTATTACGAAATCGCACGGAAGCACGGAGTAGAGTTTGTCTTTCATCCTTTCATCAAAGTCGAAGGACTTTCGGCCCGCGAGTTCCGTCAACAGAAAATACAGATTCTCGATCATTCCGCAGTAGTATTCAATTCGCGCAACGCCATCGACCATTTCTTCAAGCTCTGTAACGAAATGCGTATCACTGTCCCGGAAGACATGAAGTACTTCGGGCTTTCTGAAACCATCCTTCTTTATATCCAGAAATACGTACAGTATCGCAAGCGCAAGGTCTTTTTCGGCACAACAGGCAAGTGGCCGGACTTGCTCTCCGTCATGGCGCGCCACAAGAACGAGAACTACCTCGTGCCGCTGAGCGACGTCCACTCAGACGAAGTGGCAACGATGCTTGATGCCAAGAAGCTCAAACACGAGGAGTGCATCATGTATCGCACGGTGAGCAACGAATATCCCGCCGACCAACCGTTCGACTACGACATGCTCGTATTCTTCACGCCCGCCGGCATCCAGTCGCTTTTGAAGAACTTCCCCAACTTCCAACAGGGCGATACGAAACTTGCCTGCTTCGGTAAAGCCACAGCCAAGGCCATTGAGGCCGCCGGGCTGCGCCTTGACCTTGAAGCACCATCGACCGAAGCCCCCTCAATGCCTGCCGCCATCGACCTCTTCTTAGAAAAAGAGAACGGAAAGGCCTGACCCCAACGCCAACCGCACCGATGGACCGGCGTTTCACCTTTCCCAAACCCGAGCACCTCTGTCTGAGGAGCGACATTTCCGCCCTTTTTGCGAGCGGAAGCCGCTCGACGACGGTCTACCCCATCCGCATGGTCTACCGTCAGGTTGACGTCTCCGAGCACCGCCCTGCGGTACAGGTGCTGCTCAGCGTTTCAAAACGCCACTTCCGCCACGCTGTCGACCGCAACCGCGTCAAACGGCTGCTCCGCGAAGCCTATCGTCACCACAAGCACATGCTGACCGCACAATTGCCCGAAGGCCGAGGCCTGCACATCGGCTTCCTTTGGCTGTCGGACAAATTACCCGATGCCGCAGAGGTGGAGCTATGCATCGTCAGGCTCTTGCAACAACTGTCGGAGCGTCTTGCTCCGAAGCCAGCCACAGGCGAATCATGAGACAACTGCTCGTCCGGCTGCTCTGCGCCCCCATCCTTTTCTATCAACGCTACATATCTCCGCTGACGCCGCCTTCGTGCCGCTTCACGCCGACCTGTTCAGCCTATGCGCTCGAAGCAATCCGAAAACACGGCCCCCTGAAAGGCCTGTGGCTGGCTGTACGGCGTATATTGCGCTGCCACCCGTTCGGAGGGCACGGCTACGACCCTGTACCATAGCACCCCGCCCGCGACACGACCTGCCCAAGCCCTCGCCATGACATCCATAGACTTCCACACCCACGACCAGCAAGCTCCGCCGCCTGCCATCATCCAGATCCCGACGGACTACCTGCTGCATCCCGACGAGTGGCAGCCGCGGCCGGGAACCACATACTCGGTAGGCATCCACCCATGGGACGTGAATCCCGACGCGCCTCTCCAACACTTGTTTGAAGGTTTTGAGAAACTCGCTGTGCGACCCGAAACCATCGCCATCGGCGAGTGCGGGCTCGACCGGCTGCGCGGCGACTACGCATGCCAAAGTGAGGTGTTCATCCGCCAGCTCGAATATGCCGAAGCGCTCTCTAAACCCGTCATCATCCATTGCGTAAAAGCTATCGACGAAATTTTGCGCCTGCACAAAGCGATGCGCCCTCGTATGAAATGGACCATCCATGGCTTCCGCGGCAACGCCACCACCGCCTGTCAACTGCTCTCGGCTGGCCTCGACCTGAGCTTCGGTCCGAGGTTCAACCCAAGAGCCGTGGCAGTCTGTCCTCCCGGGCGGCTACATATGGAGACCGACGACAGCGGCGTTCCTCTCTGTGAGGTAGCGGCGGCCTTGACACCTCACCTGTCAACCGGTGACCTGTCATGAGGACGCCGGCGTATTTTCGTCCGTTTTGAAAGGCTGTCTGCCACGAAATGCGTAATTTCGCATCCCAATAAAGCTATCACCATAACCATGACAACTACCATCCTCATTTTCACCTTAGTCCTGCTCGTCGGTGCCTACCTTGCCGGACTCCTGGGTTCGCTGACAGGATTAGGCGGCGGCGTGGTCGTCATTCCCCTGCTGACGCTGGGTTTCAACGTCGATTTCCACTACGCCATCGGTGCCGCCTTGGTGGCTTCAATCGCCACGTCGTCCGGTGCGGCCAGCGCTTACGTGCGCGAAGGTATCACCAACGTCCGTCTGGGCATGTTTCTCGAAATTGCCACGACAGTGGGTGCAGTGGGCGGCGCTTTGATTGCGCTATGGATGCCTATTAATGCCATTGCGATCATATATGGCCTCGTGCTTATCCTGACGGCCGCCATGCAGTATAGGCGGAAAGTGGATCATAGCGGCGTCGTGGGTTCCGTGGCAGCCCAACGGCTCGGACTCTTCGGGACGTATCCCGTCAAGGGTGTCGGGCTGGTGGCTTACCAACTGACGAACGTTGTTTGGGGATTCCTCATTATGATTGTGGCCGGTGTGCTCTCCGGCCTGCTCGGTATCGGCAGCGGCGTGCTCAAAGTGTTGGCCATGGACTGCACCATGAAAGTGCCGTTCAAGGTAAGCACAACGACGAGCAACTTCATGATTGGCGTGACGGCCGCCGCCTCTGCCGTAGTCTACATCCAGCGCGGATACATCGACCCGGGCATCGCCTGCCCCGTAATGATAGGCGTGCTGTTCGGCGCACTGACAGGCGCACGCCTCTTGAAGCGGATGAAGGTCACCCTGCTGCGCCAAATCTTCGCCATCGCCATCCTGCTTGTCGCCGCCAACATGATTTACAACGGATTCACCGGAAAATTCTGACCATTATGCACCCAGATATTCCCAAACACGACATGAGAACGGCCATTGGCCGCGCACTCCGCATCGGCGTCACGGTGGCGTGTGTCGTCGCCTTCATCGGCGGAGCCTATTACCTATGGCGTCACGGCGGCGAACCGATGCCGGACTACACGCAATTCGTCCCTGTGGACCAACGTAGCGAGCAGACTGATTACACGTCACTCAGCGGCATCATCCACGGCGTCCTCAACCTGCAAGCCACCGAATGGATACAGATGGGCGTCGTGGTGCTCATCCTGACACCTATCATCCGCGTGTTGCTCTCGCTGGTGGAGTTCTCGCTCAACCGCGACTGGATCTACGTGGGCATCACCGCGATTGTGTTCCTCGTTATCCTGATGAACTCACTCGAAGGAGCCGCTTGACGGCGCAAGGCAGCAATCGTTCTGCGGGAAGTCCTGGCAGCTCGGGCAGCCAGCCCTGCATGAAAGATCTGGCTGAAAATACCTGCTGACCGCACTGGATTTCTCTGTGAGCTGGCTGGAAAAAGCCATCAATGTGGCTGAAAAGTAAAAATGTGATCCTTTCCGTTGGAAACGGCAGGACCACATTTTTTTTGGCTGGCCGGTCCTTTCTCACACCAATTCGGCTGGCAGAAACGGGCGCTCTCCCCACCACGCCGTTCAGTCCGGCACAAAAAGCGTGCACCCGACCTCATAAAGAGCGTCGGGTGCACGTTTATTGTCAAAGCCAGTGGCCGATAACAGCCACTACTTAATCCGTAATCAAGTCGCGACCGGTCATTTCAGCCGGTTGGGCAAGCCCCATGATGTGCAGGATACTGGGCGCCACGTCGGCAAGGATACCGTCGGCCACCGTAGCGTGCTTATTCTCGGTCACATAAATGAATGGAACAGGGTTCAGGGAGTGAGCCGTATTCGGCGTACCGTCAGGATTGATGGCGTTGTCTGCATTCCCGTGGTCGGCGATGATGATTGTTTCATAACCAGTCTCGTTGGCTGCAGTAACAACGTCCTTCACGCAAGCATCCACAGCCTCTACGGCTTTCTGGATAGCACTGTACACTCCCGTATGTCCCACCATGTCTCCGTTGGCAAAATTCACTACGATAAAGTCGTATTTGTCTTCCTTTATCGCAGCCACGAGCTTATCTTTGACACCATAGGCGCTCATCTCCGGCTGCAAGTCGTAGGTCGCCACTTTGGGCGAGGGGACGAGGATGCGGTCTTCTCCCTCATAGGGAGCTTCGCGGCCACCGTTGAAGAAGAATGTCACGTGAGCGTATTTCTCCGTCTCGGCAGTATGCAACTGTTTCAGCCCTTGTGCACTGAGATATTCGCCCAGTGTGTTGACTACGTTTTCCTTGGGGAAGAGGATGTGTACCCCCTTGAAGCTAGCGTCGTAAGGCGTCATGCAGTAGTATTGCAGGCCGGGAACGGTGTGCATCCCCTCTTCGGGCATGTCCTGCTGGGTGAGCACGATAGTCAGTTCCTTGGCGCGGTCGTTGCGGTAGTTGAAAAAGATGACGACGTCGCCTTCCTTGATGCGGCCGTCGACAGCTGTGTTGACCAGCGGCTCCATGAATTCGTCCGTATCCTTGTGGTCTTCGCTGTCTGCGTCATAACAGTCTTGCACGGCCTGCACCATGTCGGTACAAGGCTTGCCTTTGCCTTCAACAAGAAGGTCGTAGGCCACCTTGACGCGGTTCCAACGCTTGTCGCGGTCCATGGCGTAAAAGCGACCGATGATGTGAGCGATATGGGCGCCGTTGGCCTTGCAATGCTCAGTGAGGTCGGCGATAAAACCCTTACCGCTCTTCGGGTCAGTGTCGCGGCCGTCCATGAAGCAATGGACGAACGTGTTTCCGGCCACACCATAAGTATTGGCTATCTCTATGAGTTTGTACAGGTGGTCGAGCGACGAGTGAACGCCCCCCGTCGAGGTGAGACCCATGAGGTGCAGGCCCTTTCCCGTCGACTTTGCATATTCGTAAGCCGAGCGGATTTCTGGATTGTCAAGAATGCTGTTGTCGGCACAAGCACGGTTTATCTTCACCAAGTCCTGGTAGACGATACGTCCGGCGCCGATGTTGAGATGACCGACTTCGGAGTTGCCCATCTGGCCGTCGGGCAGGCCGACATTCTCACCCGAGGCGAGCAACTGCGAATGGGGATAGTGGGCATTGAGGCTGTCGATGAAAGGCGTGGGCGTGTTGTAGATGGCGTCGCCCTTGCCATGGTTGCCGATGCCCCAGCCGTCGAGGATCATCAAGAGTGCTTTCTTTCTCATAATGACTGATATTTAAGTTTCTATGATTTCCATCCGCAAAGGTAGGGATTTTTCACGAAAAAGGAGCGCACTGAAAGCCGTATGTTCGTTCCTTCCATGCAGGCGTGCAGCCGTCGCTCAATCCTTTCCTAAGGCGAGACGGACGGCACCCGCCACCCACGCCATCGCCGCCAGCCTCACAAACAGGGGCAGCGCAACAGGCAACAAGAGCAGGAATACACCGACTTGGGCGTGAAGCAGATGGAAAACGCCGTGCGGCGTGATTGTAAAACCTGTCAGCCGGGTTGAAAAAACAGACAGGGCGACCAGTATTCTCATCGCTGCGACACGAAAGGCGCTCAGCTGAGCGGTGCGCTCAGGGGCGGTCGGATAGCAGCGGGACGGCAGGGTTAATTCTTTCTTCATCATCGTCTTTTATTTTTAAGGGGTTGACGATGCAAAGAAACGTCCCTCCTGTGACAAATAGCGTCACGACCCGATTTTTTGTGTTAAAAAGCGGATGCGCGCCCGCAGGTAGTCTTTGAAATCGCGCGGCGACTCGACTTCGACGTCATCACACAACCCCAAGACAAAGCGCCCCACGCCCTTATAGCTGCACACCCGCGCATGGAGGCGGTAGCGGCCGTCATCGAGCAACGCCAACTGAGAGGCCACACTCGGCACTTCTTCCAGCAGCAAGCGGGCCGACAGGGCGCCCAACACCAGCCTCACGGGAAACAGCTGCTCGCCCGAGAAGCCGAACATATCTGTGTAGAAAGGCTGATGGGCTTCTTTGTGGCTCCATAGCATGTCCAGGAGGTCCACACGCTCGGCCCGGCTGATCTTGAACGTCTTGTTCATCCCCGTGGCCAACTCGTAGCAACGCACCTCGCTGTTCTCCGACAGGAACATGTAGGGTTCGACCATACGGTCGCTCACCTTGCCGCTGCTGGGCGACACATAGCCGCGCAAGACAGCCACACGTTCCAGCTTCACAGCATCGTAAAGCGAGGCCAGGTTACGTGCGATGTGTTCGTCCACACCGTGACGCGCCAGCACGTCGAAATCATAGAGCGAGCTGAGCTTCTGACGAAGGTGGCGCACTTGCGGCGAGCGATCATAGACGGCATTCAGCACCTGATTGATCGTCAGGGCCTCGTCTTCCGTGAAGTGGATACGCTCCGTAATCCGCCGGAAAAAAGGCGACGAAGGCGAGACGCGGTAGCGGTTACCACGTTTTTCGACCACAAAACCCAGTTCGCGAAAGGTTTCAATATACCTGTAAATCGACCGCCGGCTCATCTGTAATTCGCGGCTCAGCGAGTCGATGTCTGTGTCCCTGTCCTGCGTCAGCAAGACCAGCAGGCACAATTGTCTGTCAAAACGTTCTTTATCCATTTTTCTCTCCGCGACGAAACGGGACACCCGTCCCGTTCTCATTTCAAAGTGCCCAAATAATCCCGGTAAGGGGTTGCAAAATTACCCAAAACTTTCGGTATATACTTACCTGTGGGCAAAGAAAAAACATCCGCGCCCCGCAGAGACGTCGCTGCCATAGACGGCAGGGGCGCTGCGGGGCGCAGGAATAACTCAGGTTGACGTGTCCGTCCGCTTATTTCAGGCGGATCGAGAGCTTGTCGAGCATGTCGCGCGTCATCGAATCGAGATCGTAGGTCGGCTTCCAGTCCCACTCTTGGCGGGCACAGGTGTCGTCGAGGCTGTCAGGCCAACTCTCGGCAATGGACTGTTTCAGCGGATCGACGTTGTATTCCATCTCGAACTCGGGCTTGTACTTCTTGATGGCGGCATAAATATCCTCAGGAGCAAAGCTCATCGACGCGATGTTGAACGCGTTGCGATGGACAAGGCGGGAGGGGTCAGCCTCCATAAGCTGCACGGCTGCGTGCAGAGCGTCGGGCATGTACATCATGTCCATGTGGGTGCCTTGGGCAATCGGGCAGACGAACTTCTCGCCACGCACGGCCGAATAGTAGATGTCCACGGCATAATCGGTGGTACCGCCGCCCGGAGGGGTTACGTTCGAGATCAACCCCGGGAAACGCACGGCACGCGTGTCGACGCCATACTTGTGGAAATAATAGTCACTGAGCAGCTCGGTCGTCACCTTGCTCACTCCATAGATAGTGCGGGGACGCTGGATTGTGTCCTGCGGAGTCTTCACGCTCGGCGTTTCAGGGCCGAACGAGCCGATTGAACTGGGCGTGAACACCGCGCAGCCATGCTTGCGCGCCACCTCGAGCACGTTCATCAGACCGTCGATGCCTATGTGCCACGCCAAGAGCGGCTTGCTCTCTGCCACAACCGACAACAGCGCTGCCAGGTTGTAGATCGTGTCGATGCCATACTTCGTGACGATACCTTCGATCATCTCGGCGCTCGTCACGTCACACAGTTCTGCCGGACCGCTTTCTTTCAGCACGCCCTTCGGCTCTGCGCCCTTGATATAACCGGCCACGACGTGGTCATTTCCCACATGCTGGCGCAGGACCATGGTCAACTCCGAACCGATCTGTCCCGTTGCACCTATGACTAAAACATTCTTCATTGTTGGTACGTATGATTAAGACTTGGATGAAAAATCGCTGCAAAGGAAGCGGTTTTTTTTCAGATTTCCCCGGTTTTCACATTGTTTATTCAAAGAAATTCCGTTCCTTTGCTTGGGTCTGGCGCGAGGGGCGGCACAACGCTTCCCCGGCTTTTCCATAACCCTGTCACACACATTAATCAAATAGTCAAAGCATTATGTACGGTAAATTCAAAGACCATCTCACCCAAGAGCTCGCCGACATCAAGGCTGCCGGCCTCTACAAGAACGAACGCTTCATCGAGGGCCCCCAGCAGGCCGCCATCCAAGTCGGTGGCAAGGAGGTGCTCAACTTCTGCGCCAACAACTACCTCGGCCTCTCCAACGACCCGCGTCTCATCCAGGCCGCGAAAGACATGATGGACCGCCGGGGCTACGGCATGTCGTCCGTGCGCTTCATCTGCGGCGCCCAGGACATCCACAAGCAGCTTGAAGCCGCCATCTCCGACTTCTTCAAGACCGAGGACACCATCCTCTACGCCGCCTGCTTCGATGCCAACGGCGGTGTCTTCGAACCGCTCTTCACGGCCGACGACGCCATTATCAGCGACGCCCTCAACCACGCCTCCATCATCGACGGCGTGCGCCTCTGCAAGGCCAAGCGCTACCGCTACGCCAACGGCGACATGGCCGACCTCGAACGCTGCCTCAAAGAGGCTCAGGCCCAGCGTTTCCGCATCATCTGCACCGACGGCGTCTTCTCAATGGACGGCAACGTGGCTCCCATGGACAAGATCTGCGACCTCGCAGAGAAGTACGACGCCCTCGTGCTCGTCGACGAGAGCCACTCGGCCGGCGTAGTCGGCGCCACGGGCCACGGCGTGAGTGAGTTCTTCAACACTTACGGCCGCGTCGACCTCTACACCGGCACGCTGGGCAAAGCCTTCGGCGGCGCCATGGGCGGCTTCACCACCGGACGCAAGGAAATCATCGACCTCCTGCGCCAGCGCAGCCGTCCCTACCTCTTCTCGAACTCCGTTGCGCCCGCCATCGTCGGCGCGGCCATCGAAACGTTCCGCATCCTCAAAGAGAGCAACGAGCTGCACGACCGCCTCGTCGAGAACGTCAACTATTTCCGCGACAAGATGATGTCTGCCGGCTTCGACATCAAGCCCACACAAAGCGCCATCTGCGCCGTGATGCTCTACGACGCCAAGCTCTCGCAGGACTTCGCCGCCCGCATGCAGGACGAGGGCATCTTCGTCACGGGCTTCTTCTATCCCGTCGTACCGAAAGGCGAGGCCCGCATACGTGTCCAGATTTCGGCCGGGCACAACCGCGAGCAGCTCGACCGCTGCATCGACGCCTTCATCAAGGTGGGCAAAGAACTCGGCGTGCTGAAATAAACCACCCGCCGCCACCGGAAAACCCAAACGGGCACACCGTCTATTCGCGACAGTGTGCCCGTTTTTCCTATCCGGCTGACAGAATTTTCCATCCGGCTGACCGGAAATCCCACATCCCGCCCGGAAACCGCCACAACGTAGGGGCATCATTTATGACGCCCGCACGCCCGGAAAGACGAAACCAAAGACGGAACGGGACAGGGTGGTAGACATGACGGACCTTGCCATCGGAATACCACGCAGTGCGACCACCATTTCAAACCGCGCGGCAGGAACATCACGCCATGCGACCCTCATCATTACGCCGTTCCGGCGTACGGGCGTCATAAATGGCGCCCCTACGTACAGCGTTCCCCAAAGTTCCACGTGGGAAACGAACTAACGTTTCAGGCATTTTGCCACGCGGCCGACGCCCACTGAAAACCGGGTCGCCGTATCCCGCTCGCTCGACAGGACACAAAAAACGGCGGCCTCCCTCGGGGAAGTCGCCGTCGATATCATTATGACGCCTCGTTGGCGCCGGAGGTTACTGACGCATGTCGGGGTTGTTTTGCAGCACGCTCTGCGGCGTCGCAAAGTAGAGGCGGTCGTCGTCGTAGTTGACCACTACGCTCGGCAGGTAGTACGAAACGGCGCTACGCTGGATGCTGCGTTTGAAACGCTTCATCGTGTTCAGCGAGCGGCCCTCGCCCCACATTTCGACGCGCCACTCGTAGAAGAGCTCGTCGAGGAGTTGCGTCTGGTCCATTTGGTCGACCTGTGCGGACTTGGCCGGGTCGCGCTGATCGAGCAGGAGTTTCAGCATCTGACGGGCCGTGGCGAGGTCGTTGCTGCGCACGGCGGCTTCGGCAGCTGCAAGCACGCCTTCCTCTTGGCGCATAAAGCAGAGGTCGTTGACCCACGTGCGGTCGCCGCCGAGTTCACGGTCACCATCGTAGAACTTGTTCCACGGAGCGTAGGCATAGCTCGAACCGAGGCCCAAGGTAGTGGCGTCTTCGGGGCTGAGGAACCAGTTCTTGCGGGCATCGCTGGCCGGGATCTGGTCATAGAGATACGAGTTGATGCCGTGCACGTCGCCCACGTCGGCATAGCCGTACGTGAACATATCCATCATGCCCCAGAACGAGGCCAGCCCGCCACTCGAGGCCGATGTCACGTCGACGCCCCACAGCCAGTTTGACGTATTGACGGTGTTGAAGCCGGTGGTGAGCACCTGGTCGTAAGGCAGGACAGCGCAGCCGGAATAGTTGACAGCTTCGAGGGCGAGTTCCTTGGCCCGGGCGTAGTCGCCTGCGGCCTCATTGCCACGCTGCAAGAGCACTTCGGCAAGGATGATGCGGGCCACGTTGCCTTCGGGCTGGCTGACGTCGGAGCGCGAGTAGCCGACTGAGGCGGCGTTGTCGTAGGCCGTGATGGCGGCCGTCAAGTCAGCAACGATGGTGTCATACACCTGCGTGACCGTAGCACCCGGTACGGGGACACCGTCGGAGCCTTGCGACATCACCAAGGGGCACACCTTCTGATTGGGAGCCTCGCTCCAGCTGCGGCCGTATAGTGTGACAAGATTAAAGTAGCTGTAAGCGCGCATGGTACGGGCCACGGCGTAATAGAACTTGTTTTCGTAGTCCTCGGGCTCAGTCCAGAGATCGCCTCCCGTAACCGTTGTCAGCAGCCCGTTGGCCTGATAGATCATGTTGTAGTTGTAGTTCCACAGCTGGCTGGCGTGGCTGCCTGTCGACACGCCGCTCTGCATGATGAGGTCGGCATAGAACCAACCGTAGGAGTTGCGGGCCATGGCATTGTCGCCGCTGTACATGTCGGTGATGATGTCGTAGGCTTTCTGGCCGAAGTCATCCTGCGAGCCACCCGTCGAACCGGGAACGAACAGCGTGCGCGTCGTGGCGCTCGACAAGCCGAGCATCAGGTTGGCGTTCCATTGTGAATTTTCGATGGCACCGGGGGTGAGGTGACCCGTCGGTTCGCGGTCGAGGAAGTCTGCCGAACATCCCGCCATCGCAACCATTGTCAAGCCAATCCCGGCGGTCGCTAAAATTTTATGCATGGTTTTCATTTTCATCTGTGTGTTTGTATGAAATTACAAGTTGATCTTCAAGCCGAACGTCACGTTCGAAACGGGCAGGTAGTCGGTATAGTCGTTCGCACCCGAGAAAGTAGCCATCGGCAGGTAGCCCTTGCGCGCCGTGATGGCGAAGAGGTTTTCGCCCGAAACGTAGACTGACAGGCCCTTTGCGCCCCACGGTTTGAGCAGGCGGGCAGGGAACGTGTAAGACAGTCGCAGGTTGTTCAGGTAGAGGTAGGAGCGCTTCGTCAGGAAGCGGGTCGACACAGCGGCCGCGTAGGTGTCGGTTCCGTTGGCCAGACGGGGCACGTCGGTGATGTCGCCCGGCTTCTGCCAGCGATTCTCGATGTCCTTGTGCCAGTTGAAGGAACCGGCCGTGTTGTCTTTCATCAGCGAAGCGTAGACGTTGTCATATCCGTAGCCGCCAATGCTATACGTGAAGTTGGCCGTCAGGTCGAAGTCCCAAAGTTTCAGATCGAAGCCAAAGCCGCCTTGGAGTTTCGGCAGGGCTGATTTGCCCACGTACTTCTGCGTGGCCGAGTTCCAGTCGGACGTCTTCTCCACTTCGATGCGGCCGATTTCGTGGTCGTCGGCCAGATAGGTCTCCATGTCGGTGATGAGCTCGCGCGTTCCGTCGGCTGCCACATTATAATAGGCGTTGTAGAGGGCCTCACCCGTCTGCGGGTCAACGCCGGCATACTCACGGATGTAGAAGTCGTAGAGCGAGTGGCCTTCCTTCCAGCCGTAGCCGCCAGAGATGCGGAACGTCTGCGGCGCGCCGGTGGAGGGGTCGATAGGCATGGTCTTCATGCGGTTCTGGTACCAGCCACCGTTCACACGGAAGTCGAACTTCACGTTCTCCTGGCGCACAAGGTGAGCCGTCAGGTTGAACTCGATGCCTTGGTTGGTCATCTCACCGTCGTTCACAGGAATGGACGAATAACCGAGAGAGGGATCGACGGTCTTCATGAAGAGCATGTCGTATGTCTTCTTGTGGAAGTAATCCACCTCGCCCTCAATCCAGTCGGTCAACGCGAACTCCACGCCGACGTTGAACGACGACGTCTTTTCCCACGTCAGGTCTTGGTTACCTTTGTAGTACTGCGTGATGGCGGGGATGCCGTTACCGATGTCCATGATGGAGTACATGTCGGAATAGGGGTAGTAACCAGCGTCACCTGTCAGGGCGAGGTCTTGGTTTCCGATAAGACCCCAGCTGGCTTTCAGCTTCAAGTCTTTCACCCAGTCGACATCTTTGAGCCAACTCTCGCGGTTCATGCTCCACGCTGCGCCGACAGAGCCGAACAGCCCCCAGCGATTGCCGCGGGCAAAGCGCGAGCTGCCGTCGCCACGGAGCGACCCGTTGATGAAGTACTTCTCGTCGTAGTTGTAGCTGACCTGTCCGAAATAGCTGTCGAGGCTGTAACCGTTCTCGTAGGATGACATGGCCATCATGAGCACGCCGTTAGCCAAGTCGGCATTCGAGCCGTCGATCATGATCTGCTTCTGACCGTAAAACGCACGGTTGTTCTGGTAGTTGCTCTCATGGCCGACGAAAGCGTTGACATTGTGCTTGCCGTAACCGTGGCCCCAATAGAGGATTTCGTTGGCCGTCAGCGCGAGCGTCGACTGGTTGTCGTTGTAAATGATACCGGTGCCGCGCGAATCTCCATAGTAGGGGTTGGTCACTTCTTTGGCATCCTGCGTCCAATAGTTGAGGCCGAGGTTGGCCACGAAGCGGAAGTCATTCAAGAAGGAGACTTCCAGCGAACCGTTGCCCGAAAACTGGTTCGAGACATTGCGGTTGACGTCAAGGTTGGCCACACCGGCGGGGTTGATGCCGGCCATGAAAGGACGACCGAAGCCCGTGGCGTCACCGTAGTCGTAAGCCGGGCCGCCAAGGGTGCCATCCATCACGATGTTGCCCTGCTCGTCGCGCTGGTAAACGGGATAGAGCGCAGGTATCTGATTGGCGAACCACATGGCGTTGTTCGAAGCGTCCTCGTCTTGGACCGGCTGGTTATACTCCATGTGGGCGTAGCTCATGTTGATGCTTGCTTTCAGCCATGAGGTCAGCTGCGAATTCACGTTGCTGCGGGCGGTGAAGCGCTCGAAGTCCGAGCCGATCAGGTAGCCCTTGTCCTTCGTGTAGCCCAGCGAGGTGAAATGCTGCACCTGCTCGTTTCCGCCGGTCAGGCGGATACCTGCGTCGACCTTGTGGCCCGTGCGGAAGAGGTGGTCGCGCCATCTCTCGGGCGAATACTTGCGGGTGATGCCTTCATAGAAGCGTCCCGTCTCGGGATCGATGAGGTCGGCGCCCTCAGCGTTCCACATATTATATATAGACGGTATGCCGATGCCGTATGCCGCACCCATATCCGAGAACAGGTACTGGCTGGCCGCGCTGGCCGCCGTGGCGGCATCAAGCGTTCCGCCGAAAGCATTGTTAGGGTTGTACATGGCGTAGTTGCGGATACCCTCCCACGTCAGCTCGGTGAAGCGCTCGGCGCTCGTGATGGTCTCATACATCGGCAGCCAGCGGCCACTGATGCTGTAATCCACGTCGGCCTCTACGCTGAAACGGCCGGAGCGACCGCGCTTCGTGGTGACGATGATGACGCCGTTGGCGCCGCGCGAACCGTAGAGGGCCGTGGCCGTAGCGTCTTTCAGGATGGTGACGTTTTCCACGTCGGCGGGGTTAATGCCGCTCATATCCGTATCGTAGGGGATACCGTCCACTACCCACAACGGAGCGCTCGAACCGTTGACCGAACCGATACCACGGATGCGGACGGTAGCGTTCGTACCCGGCTGGCCGGAGGTGTTGATGACCGTCACGCCGGCGGCGGTGCCTTCCAAGGCCTTCGTCAGTTCCGTCGTACCCTTGGCCTCGATGACCTCGCCCTTCAACTGCGTGGCCGCACCTGTAAACGATTCGCGGGTCTGCTTGCCGTAAGCCGTTACGAGGGCCTCGCTCAGCTGCGTGTCGTTGTAGTTCATCACGACTTTCACATTGCCCGACACGTTGGCCGTCTTGGTGTCCATACCGATGTAGGAAACCACGAGGTGCTTGGCCGAAGCCGGCACGTTGGACAATGAGAACTTACCGTTGTCGTCGGTCATGGTGACGATGCGCGTGCCGTCCACCTTGACGGTAGCACCGATAACCGGGTTGCCGTCGGGGTCAGTCACCGTACCTGTCACGCGGCTTTGGGCCGACGCCACACCTGCGCCCAACGCAAAGCAGGTCGAAACAAGCAGTAACTTTTTCTTCATAACTGATTTATTAAATTAAACATATCGTCCAAACTACGGGGAGGGGCGAGCGCCATAATACTTGGCTGCTGCCTGCTTCCGGCGGGCGGTGAAAAAAGTGTGAATATGCATACGGCGCACCTTTCCACGGTATGCAAAAGCACCTACCCGACACTTAATTTCCGCAAAAGTAGGAATAAATTTCTAAACTGTAACAATAGCGTTACGCAAAAGGTTGTAATTTTAACATTTCACGCCGTTCTTTCCCTCAGTAATCCTGACTGGACTTCCACCTAAGGGGGGGGGTAAATCGTAACGTTTTGTCATATTATCCACAATAAACAATCCAATTTATCAAATCACCAAACCACCAACCACACTACCATTTACAAAATGCCACATCTTCATCTGTCATCACTCGTCACGAAGAAAAAAAATTGAGACCGTCGTTATATTTTTTCATTCCACCTCGCGCTTATGCACATATCCTTACCTCGCACATCTGTTATATATAGTAAAATGTGTACCTCACTGCCCTGTCCATACCCCTCCATCCGCCCCTCCGCCGACAGTCCACTTGTCCATACCGCCGCAGCACCCGATCCGACGGACGTCGCGGCAGCAAGAACGGACGTCGCGGCAGGAAAGACAGGCACGCCAACAGAACACGCCCGCGACGGCTCACCCAACATCCACCACCTGCGGCCAACCACCCCGTCGCCACCACACCAAACGTAGGGGCGCCATTTATGACGCCCGTCGCCCGACAGGGCGAAACCACAGGCGGATGACCACACGCCCGTGGCGACACGCCCAACATCCGCGACGGCCCGCCCAACACCCGCGGCGGCCCCCCCAACATCCGCGGCGGCCCATGCGGCCGACATCTTGCCGCCTGCGGGCGGCAACGGGCGTCATAAATGGCGCCCCTACGACACATCGACACCAAGATAACCCGGCAGGGCGAAACCGCAGGCGAACCCAACACGCCCGCGGCGGCCCCATAACATCCACCACCTGCGGCCAACCACCTCATCGCCACCACACCAAACGTAGGGGCGCCATTTATGACGCCCGTCGCCCGGCAGGGCGAAACCACAGGCGAACCTAACACCTCGCGACGGCCCGCCCAACACCCGCGACTGTCCGTGCGGCCGACATCTTGCCGCCTGCGGGCGGCAGCGGGCGTCATAAATGGCGCCCCTACGACACGCAAACGCCAAGATAACCCGACAGGGCGAAACCTCAGACGGACCCAACACGCTCGCGGCGCCCCCCCAACGCCCGCGACTGTCCGTGCGGCCGACATCTTGCCGCCTACGGGCGGCAGCGGGCGTCATAAATGGCGCCCCTACGACACATCGACACCAAGATAACCCGGCTGAGAGAAACCGCAGGCGAACCTAACACGCGCCCCTACGACACGCAAACGCCAAGACAGGCTGCGGCCCGGCTGTGCCTACGGAAAAGCTTGCTTTTCCTTGCCCTGGCTCTCGCCTTTGCGTATCTTTGCACCAAGCAAACGGCAAAATGCCTGCCGCCGTGCCTTGATGAACCGACGAATTGCTTTCCGCCTCATGTGTGCTGTCGGCGCCACACTTCTGTGGGCCGCCGCTGCCGGACAGGCCGATGCCGCCGCGCCTCCGGACGGCCGGCGCGACAGTTCGGCTTCGACCGACGGGACCGCCGGACGCTACAAGACCAAAACCGCAGGGCCGGACCGCCCCTTCCGCCACCGTCTCGGCGCAGCGGGAGAGTGGCTTCGCATCCTGCCTACCAACGTTTTCATCCACGGAGAGAACGCCCGTGGCCGCACCCTGCGCCGCAGCCACGCCGCCCGCTTGGAATATGCCTTCGGGCTCGACCCCCACAGCTCTGCCGGCCGTGCCTATGGCGCGCCGTGGACAGGCCTCGGCATCGTCCACTACGGTTTCGAAGACCGTCCGGAGCTCGGACAAGGATGGGGAGCCTACCTCTATCAAGGAGCACAGCTCGTGGCGTTCACACCCCGCCTGTCATTGGACTACGGATGGCGCTTCGGCCTGACGGGCGGCTGGCACCCGTATGATGCGGAACGTAATCCTTACAACCGCAGCCATGGCTCGCGACTCAATGCCTACCTCGACGCAGGCTTGGAGCTGCGTTGGGCGGCCGCGCCCCGGTTCGACGTTATCCTCGGCGCCACATTCGCCCACTTCTCGAACGGAGGGACGACAATCCCCAATGCGGGACTCAACACGTTCGGGGCACGCCTGGGCTTGAGCTACCGGTTCGAGACGCGCGACTTCGCTCCCGATGCGGCGACGGCACTAGCCGGGATACCGCCCTTCCGACGCCATTGGAGCTACGACCTCGTGGCGTTCGGCTCGTGGCGCCAACGGGGCTATGTGCGCAACGGACAGAAATACGTCCTCCCGTCGAAATATGCCGTAGCGGGGTTGAGCATCGCCCCGATGCGGAACCTGGGCTACCGCTTCCGCGTAGGCATGGCGCTCGACGCCGTCTACGACGCCTCGGCAAACCGCGTCCGTTTCTACGCCGACCGCGAGGGCATCCTCGCCGTGCCAGACGTGCCACTGCGCCACCAGCTCGCGCTGGGTCTGTCAGGGCGGGCGGAATACGTGATGCCGTGGTTCATTCTGGGGGCGGGCATCGGCTACAACGTGCTGTCGGTCGGGGGCGACATGCGTAACTTCTACCAAATCCTGGCGCTCAAAATCGACCTGACGCACAGTGTTTTCCTCCACGTGGGATACAACCTCCGCAACTTTCACGAGCCCAATTACCTGATGCTCGGCCTTGGCTATCGTTTCCACGACCTTACGCCGCGCCTCTACCGCCTGTTCCCGTCTCGCAAACCGAAGAGATAACACCCTGTCCCAAGCGCCCGGTTTCCCGAACACACCGGCCATAAACTCCGGCGCCCCAACCGTTCACTCACCTTCTCCACCCAACACATGCCACACCCCGACACGCCATTCCGCATCTGTCCTGCCGGCCCTGCCGACCACGACGCGCTCGACGCGGTGTTCTGCGCGAGCGTCGCGGAACTCTGCCGTCGCCACTACACGACGCGACAGCTCGACGCCTGGCTACAACGCGTCACGCCACAACGCTGGGACGAACTGCTCCACGGCGACCTCTTCTTCTTTCTCGCCCGCGACAGATTCACGGGATGCCCCGCCGGCGTGATGTCCGTCAACGCACGGGGCTATGTCCACAGCCTCTTCGTCCACCCCCGCTACGTCCGGATGGGCTTAGGCCGCCATCTGCTCGCCGTGGCAGAACAATGGGCCATCGCGACAGGCGCCGCGAGCCTTTGGGCCGAAGTGAGCCTCACGGCAGAGCCCCTGTTCAGGGCGTGCGGTTTCCACATCGAACGCACGCAGGAAGCCATCGTCGGCAGCGAGCGACTCCCCCAACGGCTCATGCGGCGTGACATGGCCCATCATCAGGCCACCATCCTCCCCGCCTGCGCCGGGACGGCCGACATCAGGCTGGTCTGGGACGGACGGATGCGTCACGTCGACCTTTTGCTGCTGGCCGACGAAGACGAGACAATGCTCCGGCGTTATCTCGACCGGGGCGAGATGTTCGCCGTCAGCCTTGGCGACGAGACGGTCGCCGCCTGCATCGTGACAAACGAGGGCAACGGTGTGCGCGAAATCCAAAACCTGGCGGTCCGAACCGGCTGGCAGCGCCATGGGATCGGCCGCTGGCTGCTCGCCCTGGCCGAAGGGCGCTACCGTGCCTGCACACGCCTGCTCCGCGTCGGCACAGGCGACAGCCCACTGACCATTCCGTTCTACGAGGCCTGCGGTTTCCGGCCCGTCAGCCGCGACTCGGGCTACTTCCTGCGCCACTATGACCACCCCATCTTCGAGGCAGGGCGACAGCTCACCGACCGCATCGTCCTCGAAAAGCCGTTGAGTCTCCCGTCCTTCGGGACGGACGGACAAGACGGCTGACAGGATTTACGGCCGCAGTGACAGAAAATTCTGGAGCAGTGACCGTTTTTCCTGTCACAGCTCCAGTTTTCCGCCCCAGGGAAATGAGCGCACCATTCATCGCTACCGGGCGTCAAAGTGTTGCCACGTCAGGGGCGCGATAAGCGACAATGAAGTGTAGGGGCGACACCTGTGTCGCCCGGATGCCTGCCGCATCAGCGAATCGTATCACGCTATACCATAACGGGCATAGCGGCAGCCGGCTTACCCTGTCAATCCGCATGATGTCACCTTCGCGGGCGTGTGTTCACCGTTACGGACGGCGCGACGGTGTTCCGGGCGTCACAAGTAGGGCCCCGGCGGTTGGGAACATACCGCCCGTTCGCACACTTCGCTTCACCGAAATAGGCAGTCACCAAGCCAGACGGCCGAAAATCCTGCGGCTTTTCGTCATCTAACCGCTCGTTTGCACTATCTTTGCACCTCACACGGCCGACGCACCGACTGCGCCGCGCCCGACAACGCCAACCACATGCACATCACCAACCTGCTTTTCGACTTCGGCGGCGTGCTGGTCGACCTCGACCGCGAACGCAGCCTCCGCGCTTTTGAGACATTGGGCTTCGACGCCCGCCCGTTTTTGGGCGACTTCGGGCAACAGGGCATCTTCTCCCGCCTCGAAAGCGGCCGCGCCACGGTGGCCGAGCTCTGCGACACAGTGAGGCAGATGGCCGGCCAGCCCGACATGAAAGACACCGACATCGTGCAAGCCTTCGAACAGTTCCTCGTGGGCATACCCAGTGAACGGCTCGACTGCCTCCTGCGCCTCAAACAGCGCTACCACATCTTCCTGCTCAGCAACACGAACCCTATCCACTGGCGCATGGCAAGAGAGGAGCTCTTCCGCTACAAAGGCCTGGGCGTGACCGACTTTTTCGAAAAAGCATTCCTCTCGTTCCAAATCGGCATTGAGAAACCCGCCCCGGGCATCTTCCGCGCCGTGGCCGACGCCGGACTCGACCCCGCCGCCACCCTCTTTCTCGACGACAGTGAGACAAACTGCGAAGCCGCCCGCCGCGAAGGCTTCCACGCCCACGTGGCGCCGCAAGGAGGCGGATGGATGGCCTACTTCAACGAAAACAACGACCTATGTATCTCATAGACGAACAACACCCTGCTCCCGCATCGCCCTGCGTGACGACCATCGGATTCTTCGACGGCGTCCACCGCGGCCACCAGTACCTCATCCGCCAGGTTCAGGCCGAGGCGCAGCGCCGTGGCGTCGACGCGTGTATCGTGACCTTTGCCGAACATCCGCGCCGCACCTTGGCGGCCGACTTCCAGCCCCGCCTGCTCACCACCCTCGACGAGAAACTCGATCTGCTGGCCGACGCTGGCGTCGACCGCTGCTGCGTGCTCCGCTTCGACCGCGAAATGGCCTCCCTCCACGCCCGCGACTTCATGAAACAGTACCTCAAAGACCGCCTTCACGCCGAAGCGCTCATCGCGGGCTACGACCACCGCTTCGGAGCCGGCCGCGAAGAAGGCTTTGCCCACTACGTGCACTACGGTCAGCAACTCGGCATCGACGTGAAGCGCGCCCGTCCTCTCGAAGCCGCCGGCGTCGTCGTCAGTTCCTCCGCCACACGCCGCTTCCTCGAAGCAGGCAACGTCGAGATGGCCGCCCTGTGCCTCGGACGGCCCTACGGTCTTAGCGGAACTGTCGCCCACGGGCACGAGGTGGGCCGCACGCTCGGTTTTCCCACGGCAAACGTCGTGCCCGGCACGGCAGACAAAATCATCCCGGCGGCCGGCGTCTACGCCGCCCGCTGCACCACCGACGGCCAATGCTACGACGCCATGGTCAACGTAGGCACCCGCCCCACCTTCGACGGCGACGGGAGCCTCACCATCGAGGCCCATCTCTTCAACTTCGACGCCGACCTCTACGGACAGCCGCTCCGCGTCGACTTCATCGCCCGCCTGCGCGAAGAACGCCGCTTTGACTCACCCGACGACCTCCGACGCCAGCTCGAAGCCGACGCCCGCGACACCCGAACACGCTTACGGCCATGTGGAGAATAGTCGCCATTCTGCTCACCTACTTCGTAGCACAGATTGCTACGGCCATCGTGGGCTCTGCCCTTGCCGACGGCAAGACGGAGACAGCGCGGGCCGTGGCGCTCGGCGAAGCCAGCCTTATGGTCAACGTGGCGCTCATTGGCCTCCTGCTGGCCTGCGGATGGGTGGCCCGGCGGCTGCCCGCCAAACGTCCGCCCTTCATGGCGCCCGCCACTGCCGTGGCACTATTGGCCGCCATAGTACTCTCGCTCGGCGGCAACGGGCTGAGCTTCCTGCTGAACGCCGACGACCACGGTACGACCGATCTTTTCCGTGCCATGATGAGCAGTCCTGCCTGTCTGCTCTCCTTGGCTGTCGTCGGACCGGTGGCCGAAGAAACCGTGTTCCGCGCCGGGCTCATACCGGCCATGACGCGCGCCGGACTGAACCGCTGGGCGGCCGCCGCGCTGTCCGCGCTGGTCTTCTCACTCGTCCATATCAACGCCGCGCAGAGCATTCCGGCCTTCACAACCGGCCTGCTGCTCGGCGCTTTCTACGTCGTTACGGGCGACATCCGCCTCTCCGCAACTGCCCACATCACTATCAACAGCATGGGGCTCATCTCCTACGCCCTTGACGACGGGAGCACTGGCAAAGCCACCACGGCAGAAGCGCTCACCCTGACCCTCACTTGCTTCATCGCAGCCGCTCTCCTGACCGTCTTGTGGTGGAAGCTCACTCACCGAAAACAATGAAGATACGACACATCGACTTAGGGGAGCGTCCGCTCCTGCTCGCACCCATGGAGGACGTGACCGATATCGGTTTCCGCCTGCTCTGCCGCCGTTTCGGCGCCGCCATGGTCTACTCCGAGTTCGTCGCAGCCGATGCCCTCGTCCGCGGAGTGAACCGCAGTTTGGAGAAGCTCACCGTCTGTGACGAGGAACGCCCTGTGGCCATCCAAGTTTACGGCAAGGAGCCTGCCGCCGTACGCGACGCGGCACAGCTCGTCGTCGAGCGGGCTCATCCGGATGTCGTCGACTTGAATTTCGGTTGCCCCGTGAAACGCGTGGCAGGCAAAGGGGCCGGCGCAGGACTGCTTCAAGATGTGCCGCGGATGCTCGAAATCACGCGCGCCGTCGTCGATGCCGTGCCCGTCCCCGTGACGGCCAAAACGCGCTTAGGATGGGACCAGAACAGCAAAATCATCGTCACACTGGCTGAACAACTACAAGATTGCGGCATTGCGGCGCTCACTATCCACGGCCGGACACGCTCGCAGATGTATACCGGGCAGGCCGACTGGACGCTCATTGGTGAGGTCAAACGCAACCCCCGGATGCACATCCCGGTAGTGGGAAACGGCGACATCACAACGCCCGACGAGGCGCGCGAAGCGTTCGAACGCTACGGTGTCGACGCCGTCATGGTGGGAAGGGCGACGTTCGGCCGTCCATGGGTGTTCAAGGAAATGCACGACGCCCTCCACCCCGACGCGCACACCGTGGGCGACGTCATACCGAGCGATTATGCTCCGATGAGCCCCGACTGGAAACTCGATGTGCTCAAAGCACAGGTCAGAAACAGTGTGGAGCGCATCGACGAATACCGCGGCATCCTGCACATCCGCCGTCACCTGGCCGCCACACCCCTTTTCAAAGGCATACCGAACTTCCGCGAAATGCGCATCGCCATGCTGCGCGCCACGACAGTGGATGAGCTTTTCGAATTGATGGAGCAAGTTCGCCCGCTCGTACGCGAACATCACACATGAAAGCCCCTCTCCTCTTCCTTCTGTTGCTTCCGGGGCTCACGGCTTGCCGGCCTGGTTCGGCACCACAGCCCCGGACGCAGCTGTCGCACGTGAACATCCTGCCCCATACCCAAGTGAAGGACCAAGGTGCCCTGCCAGTCTGCTGGGCTTACGCCATGCTCTCGCTCATCGAAAGTGACCGCATGGCTGACGGCGACAGCGTCAATCTTTCGGCTGCCGACGCCGTGCGCACCGCCGCCACCGAAGCGCTCTACGCCGGAACGCTTCCGCGCGATCTGCGGGGCACGGGCGTCACCCTCCTGCGCATCGTCAGCCGGACAGGTACCGCCGCCTATGATGCTGCCCCCGACCTCAGCCATGAAGCCGGCGAACGCCTGCTCAGCGAAGGGCGCAGGCTCAATGCCCGACGGAGGAAGAGCATCCCGGCGCCCGATGCCACAAAGGCCGCAACGGGAAAAACAAGCCGGCTGACAGAACGAACGGAACGGCTGACTGAAATTGCAGGACGGCTGACCGCGACGACAGTTTGGGCCAACGGTTTCATGCCCGACGCGGACGCTACGGCTCCCGCCCTTTCCGCCATGCCCGACGCGGCGGGAGTCCGGCGCCTCGTCCAAGGCACGTTCGGCCCGGAGCCTCCACGCAAGCCGTGGGACGGTGGGCGTTACGAAGGCTTCACCTGCCTGCCCGATTCAGGCTACGGCCGCCCAGTATTGCTCGACGTACCGGACAACCGCGAACGGGCCCGCTTCATGAACCTGCCCCTCGAAGCCCTCATGGACACCGTCCGTGCCACCCTCGGACGGGGACGAACCTTGGCGTGGCAGGGCGACGTGAGCGAGGCGACGTGCTCGTTCGAAGCGGGTACGGCCACATGGCCCGTCAGCCGGCGCGCCGTGAACGAACGGGAACGCGCCCGCGACCTCAGGTCCGGACAGACAACCGACGACCACATGATGCACCTCGTCGGGACGGCACAGAGCCGCGACGGCCGGTTTTTCTTCGTGCTCAAAAACTCCTATGGGCGTACAGGCCGCTTCGGCGGATACTTGCTCATGGACGGGAACTATTTCCGGATGAAGACCCTCGCCGTCTATCGTCGTGACACATTATAACATATAAGGAAACGACAAGGGCCGCCCGGCCTCCGCAACATTCTTTCGCCCAAACAGCTCCGCTCCGACAGGATGCGGCCCGACCGGTCCGGCGGAAAAGCGAACTTTTTCTTGCCTCCAAGCCCGCCTTTCACTATCTTTGTTCCACGAAGATAGGATGCGGCTCGGCCAAGTCCTCGGGAAAGCGTGTTTTCCCTTGCCTTGTCTCTCGCCTTTCACTATCTTTGCCCTAAACCTTACGACGAATGCGTATGACTATCCGTACTCTACTCCTAAGCCTTGCCCTGCTGAGCGGTGCAGAGGCTGTCTCGGCTGCTCCCAAAGACCCGAAGACAAGACCCACTCCGACGACGTTCAAAATCGACGTCCACCGTATGATTCCCATGGCCTACCGCTCGCATTCGCTCGACCCCGGTTATTCGGTCGAAGTGCGCAACGATTCGCTCATCTGCTACCTCCCCTACGTCGGACAGAACTACACGGCGAACCCCGTGGGCGGCGTACAGCTCGACTTCGCCGTCCCTATCCACAGCCGTGAGCAACGCGAAGGGCGGAAAAACTCGCAAGTCATTCGTTTCCGCTGCGCCGATGGAGCGGCAGCCTACGAATTCCTCATCACGCTATGGCCCAACGGACGAGCCAACGTCGACGTCATGCCAGTCACGGCACAACGCATCAGCTATGACGGCAAAGTCGTGACAGAGTGACGACTTAATCCAACTTGCGATATGAATGATTTCGTTTTTCACAGCCCCACGGAATTCATCTTCGGCCGTGGGGTCGAGGCCCAAGCGGGCGAACGCATCGCCCACTGCGGCGGCCACCGCGTGCTCATTGTCTGCGGCGGGGGATCGGCCCAGCGCAGCGGCCTGCTCGACCGTGTGGTGAAAGCCCTCGACAGCGCGGGCCTCGCTCATTCCCTGCTTGAAGGCGTACGTCCCAACCCGACCGACGAAAAGGTGCGTGAGGGAATCCGCATCGGGCGGACAGAAGGTACAGACTGGCTGCTGGCCATCGGTGGCGGTTCGGTCATCGACACGGCCAAAGCCATCGCCGCAGGCCTCAGGTACGCCGGCGATTTCTGGGACTTTTTCGACGGGACGGCCACGGTGACGGAAGCGCTCCCCATAGGTGTCGTGCTGACCATCCCGGCGGCCGGAAGCGAAGGCTCGGGCAACAGCGTCATCACGAAAACGGCCACACGCCAGAAGATAAGCCTGCGCACGCCTTACGCCCTGAGGCCTAAATTCGCCCTGCTCAACCCGGAACTCACCCTGACGTTACCGGCCTGGCAGACGGCATGCGGCATCACCGACATGCTGGCGCACATCATGGAACGCTACTTCACGAACACGCCTGCTACCGTCGTGACCGACCACATCAGTGAAGGTCTGATGCGGGCCATCGTCGAAGAAGCCCGGCACGTCATCCTGAATCCGCAGGACTACGATGCACGCGCCAACCTCATGTGGGCGGGCACACTGGCGCACAACGGCCTCTGCGGAACAGGCTGCGAGGAGGACTGGGCGTCGCACTTTATGGAACACGAAGTGAGCGCGTTCTACGACGTCAGCCACGGTGCCGGACTGGCCGTTATCTTCCCGGCTTGGCTGCAATGGATGGCTGCCCACCACGCCACGAAAGTCGCACAGTGGGCGGAACGCGTGTGGGACGTCGGTCCGTCCGGCACGCCGCAAGCCACAGCAGAAGAAGGCATCCGCCGCTTCCGCGCCTTCCTCGCCTCGATCGGTATGCCGCTCACCCTGCGCGAACTGGGAATCGAACATCCCGACATCAACGAACTGGTCGACAGTCTGCATCGCAACAAGGGGGAATTTATCGGAAACTACGTCCGTCTGACGCGGAAAGACACAGAAGAAATCTACCGCCTGGCACAATAAGCCGAACGGCGCCATAAAAACACAAGAAAGGCTTTACCGCTGTCCTCCTGGCGAAGCGGTAAAGCCTTTCCGGTAGAGCCGGAACCGCACACCGGCGTCAGCGCTCGGCGGCGACGACCTTATAGAGTTTGTCAGAAGGACGCACCTTGACAGGCACGGCGATGGACACGCGCATACCCTTCTCGGCCCGGTTGACCGGTCCATGATCGCCATGAATCTCGGCAGGCGTGACACGGACAAGCCCGGTGGTCGGGCCAGTGACAAGAAGTGAATCGCCGGGCACGAAATCCTCGGCCTCAATCAGGAATTCCGCGACGCCGAGACGGGCATAATACTTGACACCCCGGCCGACATAAACTTTCCGCTCCGTGGCGCTCGACCCATAACGCTCGCTCCATTCGCCCAGTCGCTGCCCCAGATAATAGCCATCCCAAAAGCCGCGGTTGAAGACCGTAGCCAGACGCGCGTCCCACTCCTTCACGCGTTCCGGACCGTACGTCCCGTCGAGCACGGAGGCTATTGCCTCCTTGTAGCAGCGCACCACCGTATCGACATACTCAGCCGGACGCGCCCGGCCTTCTATTTTGAAGACGCGGACGCCGGCCTGCATCATACGGTCGATGAAGCCAATGGTCTTCAAGTCCTTTGGACTCATGATGTAGGGGCCATCGACGTCGAGCTCAACGCCCGAGTCGCGGTCGCGGACGGTGTAGGCCCGACGGCATACCTGCATGCACTCGCCACGGTTGGCCGAGCGGCCAAGGTTGTCGAGACTAAGATAACACTTGCCGCTGACGGCCATGCAAAGTGCCCCATGGCAGAACATCTCTATGCGTACGGGCTTTCCGGAAGGCCCGCAGATGTGCTCTTCGCAGACGGCACGGTGGATGGCCGCCACCTGGCCGAGGTTCAGTTCCCGGGCCAGCACTGCCACATCGGCATAGCGGGCATAGAAGCGCAGAGCCTCGACATTGCTGATGTTGAGCTGTGTGGACAGGTGCACTTCCATACCTATCTGACGGCAATAGGCCAGCACCGCTATGTCGGAGGCGATGATGGCCGAGATGCCCGCGTCCTTCGCGGCGTCGCAGATGGTGCGCATGAGCGGGAGGTCGTCGTCATAAATAATGGTATTGACCGTCAGATAACTGCGCACGCCGTGCGCGGTGCAGTCTGCCGCCATCCGACGGAGGTCGTCGACGGAGAAATGACTGGCCGAGTGAGCCCGCATGTTGAGCCCCTCGACTCCAAAGTAGATGGAACCGGCCCCAGCGTTAATGGCGGCCGCGAACGATTCGGCGGAGCCGACGGGCGCCATTATTTCAAAATCGTTTATCGTTGCATTCATCATAAGGCAAAGATAGTGCAAACGAGCGGAAAGCACGGAGAAAAGCCGCAGGATTTTCGCAAGGTCTCCCCGAGTACTGCCGGACAATGCGGTCGCCGCAAACACTGGAACGTCATTCCTGCCCCTTTTACCGAGAGGGCACAGAGCGCTCTGCCATGCACCCTTCGCGCATATGCGGGAGGCGATTGGCGCTCCCCGGAGGAAAAGATGTCGCCCCGGCAAGTCTTTGCTGGCGACACGGCAGGATATGACAGCTTGCCTGACGACACGGATGATACTCCACATCCGGACACGTCTTTACGGGACGGCCGACTGAAAAAACTATCGCCCTGACAGGAAAAACCGTCAGGGCGATAGAAAAAACGGAAGGGCTCGCAGGAAAGGGAAGCCCAGCTTTCAACTTTTGGCCTTGTATGCCAAGGCGTAGAGGCGCATCTGCTTGACCATCGCGAGCAGTCCGTTGCTGCGCGTGGGCGACAGGTGCTCCTGCAAACCGATACGGGGAATGAAATAAAGGTCTGCGGCGAGAATCTCGTCGGCCGTATGCCCGTCGAGCACACGCACCAAGAGCGAGACAATGCCTTTCACGATGAGCGCATCACTCTCGGCACGGAAGTGGAGCAGCCCCGCATCATCACAGTCGCATACCAGCCAGACGCGGCTCTGGCATCCGTCAATCAGGTTCTGATCTGTCTTGTCACTGTCAGGCAGGGCTTCCTGCTCGCCACCGAGGTCAATAAGCAGCTGGTAACGGTCCATCCAATCGTCCAGTTCGCTGAACTCTTCAATGATTTCGTCTTGAATTTCGTTGATAGTCTGCATGATATTTATCACTTCTCTTCGTAAATCACTTGCAGCAAGGTCTGTCCTGCGGCTTTGAGTGAATTTTTGTCTATATGCTCCGGTGTATCGCTGACGGTGTGCCATGTCGGACAGAAACCGGTCGTCGTGTTCCGGTAATAGGGAATGATGTCGATGGTGGGCAAACCGGCTTCATTGAGAGGCACGTGGTCGTCGGTGATGTAGCCACCGTCCTCACGGGGGAAGAAATCGCTGTAACCGGCACGCTCGGCAGCACTCCATACCTTGTCGACAACAGATTGGGCATAGCGGAGGGAATAGCCTTCGTAGCAGAAGCGTGCGCCGGGACCGCCGACCATGTCGAGCAGGATGGCGTAGCGGGGCCGCACGTCGGTGTAGTGCTGGTTCTTCGCCCAGAACTGCGACCCCAGACACCACGTCATGGCGTCGTCCGAGGCATCGGCCCACTCGGGTGTGCCGGCGTCTTCACAGTCGAAGCAGATGAAGTCGACTCCCACGGCGGGAGGCTGCGTCCGCAACTGCCGCGCGACTTCAAGCATTACAGCCACCCCACTCGCCCCGTCATTGGCGGCAGGCACAGGCTGCCGCCAATTGGTGGAATCCGGGTCGTGGTCGGCCCAAGGGCGGCTGTCCCAATGCGCACAAACGAGGACGCGGTCGCGAGCGTCGGGATTGAACGCCGCAATGATATTCCGACACGGTATGGAACGGCCTTCCCACGTGATAACCTGGGTGCGCTGTTCGGTCACCGTCAGTCCCAACGCGCGGAACGCCGCGACGATGTAATCGCCACAAGCAGTGTGCGCCTCCGTGCCCGGCACCCGCGGCCCGAACGCACACTGCGCCTCGATGCTTGCATAAGCCGAATCGGCATCGAAGGCGGGCACAGCGACAGTCACCGTGTCCGTCTCGTCCGACGGTTTGGCCGCTTTTTCGTGACAAGCAGCCAAGACACCCACTGCCGCAACAGCTGCAAGCAGCCTTATGATTTTTTTGAGAAACATAGTCTTCTTATTTTTATTCGTCCTGTTTGGTCTTCGTCCTATATTATGAACCCTCCGTCGGAGGCAGCCTGCTGAACCTGACGCATAACACGGAGAAAATTGCCGCCCCAAATCAATTCGAGATCTGCCTCACTGAACCGCCGGAGCAGCAGGTGACGCGTGAAGTTCAGCAACTCAGAGGCCGAGGCGCAGCCCCGGATTCCACCGTCGCCGTCAAAGTCTGTCCCAATGCCGACATGGTCGATGCCGGCCACGTCGATCATGTGACAAAGATGGTCAACAGCGTCGACTATCGTCGCTTCGCCTTCAAGTCGAAGGAAGCCATGATAAAGCGTCACCTGAGCCACACCGCCAGTGCGGGCGAGCGTCCGAAGCTGTTCGTCGGTCAGGTTGCGAGGATGGTCGCACAACGCCCGCGAAGAAGCATGTGAACACACGACAGGCAAACGGCTGATGCCGACTGCGTCATAAAAACTCTTCTCCGAAGCATGTGAGAGGTCCACCATCATACCCACGCGGTTCATCTCGGCAATGACGTCGGCGCCAAAAGGACTCACACCATGATGCTCGCCCGAAGAACGGCGCGCGGAGTCGCAGATGTCATTGTCGCCGTTGTGACAGAGGGTCATGTAGACCACGCCGCGCCGTCGGAAACGCTCTACTTGCGCAAGATCTCGCCCGACGGCATATCCGTTCTCTATTCCCCGCATCACAGCCCGGCTGCCTTCGCGTTTCAAACGGTACAGGTCTGCTGGCGTATCAGCCAAACCGACGCCTTGACAACGGGAAACCATTGCTTCAATTTCGGTCAGCAGTCTGTCTGCCTGCTGCGTAGCGGCGGCCAAATGCTCCGGCGTTCGCTCGCCCTGCGGCAGATAGGCCACCATGACGGTGGCGTCAAGTCCCCCTTCGGTCATCTTGTGCAAATCGACAAGCACCTTGGGATCACGATGGTCGAAGTCAACGCCACGATCGAAGAACATCGGCGTGTCGCAATGGCTGTCGAGCGTCAGGATACGACCATGAATGTCACGAGTGCGGCGATAGAGAGCACACTCGTCCACGAAGCGACGGAAAAGAGGGAGCATCACGTCATTTCCAGCCGGGAAGAAACACTCGGGATGCCATTGCACACCTACGGCAAAGCGGAAATCAGCACTCTCGACGGCTTCAACGACACCGTCAGCCGACCGTGCCGTCACACGAAAGTGAGCGCCGGGACGGACAACAGCCTGATGATGAAAGGAGTTGACGGCGAAACGCCGGCCGAAGAGTTCTGCCAGCAAACTGCCCTCGTCGGCTTGCACAAAATGGGACGCGACGCCGCGGTCAAGCTGCTGGTCGTGCTTAATGGGCAGCGGAGCCTCCTTATCATGCCATGCGGCAATATCCTGGCAGACTTCGCCTCCCATAGCAGCCACCATAACCTGAATGCCACGGCATATACCCAGCATGGGTAACTGACGGTCGTAAGCCAGACGGGCCAACATCAACTCCCCCCAGTCGCGACGCCCGTTGACGCCGTGCAGCGCGGGATGGGGGTCGTCACCGAAATACAAGGGGTTAAGATCGCCACCACCGGAAAAGAGCACGCCGTCCACACGGTCCAGACAAGAAAGCAGAGTCGCCACATCATCCGTCGGCGGAAGCACGACAGGCACACCGCCAGCAGCCTCAACACTACGGAAATAGCCCTCTGCCAGCTCACAGCCCCGATCTCCGAAATTGCCGGTGATCCCCACCAGCGGGCGAGGGGCATGATTGGGATAACAACTGTCCGCTGCGGCATAGTCAGAAAGCCAGTCAAAATGCGTCTTCATCCTGTTAAACGAGTAGTGCTATATATATTAATGTGTCACTGCGTTTCACGCTTGTCCGGCTTCTTCGGGAACCAGCCCTTACGGACACGCTCTTTCTGTTCGAAGAGTTCCTTGATTGTCCAAAATGAAGAGAAAGCCACGACACCGAGGATGGCGCTCCAAAAAGAACTTTTCACGTACAAGGCAGCTCCGCAGCAAATCAAGCCGAAGACAAGAAAAACCCACCATGGCCGAGTGCCAAAATGATACTCTGTTTTCACCACGACGGGATGGAAGAGACCAATGACTAAAAAAGCGGCCAGGCCAACGCCCAGCCCCTCGAAATTCCATTCCATAGCCGTGGAATGTTTATTTCTTCTTACCCAACGGTTTTTCCGGCAGGATGATTGGAACGCCCCGGCTGATGCTCTGTTCGAGTGAAATGAGCGTTTCGGTCGAAATCACTCCGGGAATAGCCTGGATACGGCCATTGAGAAGCTCCATGAGGTGCTCGTTATCACGGGCGTAGAGTTTAAGCAACATGGTGTAGGCTCCCGTCGTGTAGTGGCACTCTACGATTTCCGGGATATTCTCGAGCTGCTTGACTACTTCCTTGTACATCGAACCGCGCTCCAAGGTGAGACCGACATACGTACAGGTTGAATAGCCCAACGACTTGGGACTCACGTTGTAACTGGACCCCGTGATGACGCCGGCTTCGATAAGCCGCTGCACACGCTGGTGAATCGCTGCACGCGAAACACCACAAACAAGCGCCACATCTTTAAACGGAATGCGCGCATTGGTCGAGATGATACCCAGTATCTTCTGATCAAGCTGGTCTATTTTATTCATTCTTGTCACTACATTAATTGTTTGACTTAAAGTTTTTACGGGAACAAAGATAACGATTTATTTCTTAGTCTGCTATATTTTTTGCTTTTTTTATTGCGATGGATAACACTATGATAAAGACAGTCGGACTTATCGCTATGACATTTTATGCAAAGGCCGTAAGTCCCGCCATGACGATAGTGACCATGCTCATCAGCTTTATGAGAATGTTCAGCGAAGGGCCAGAAGTGTCCTTAAACGGGTCGCCGACGGTGTCTCCCACAACCGTAGCTTTATGCACATCACCACCTTTTCCTCCGAGATGGCCTTCTTCGACGTATTTCTTGGCGTTGTCCCATGCGCCGCCTGCGTTCGCCATGAACACAGCCAACGCGAAACCTGCACTCAGGCCACCCGTGAGCATCCCCATCACGCCCGGAACGCCCATGAGCAGCCCGACAACAGCCGGGCATGCGATGGCCAGCAACGAAGGAACGACCATCTCACGCTGCGCGGCACGCGTCGAGATGCGGACACAACGGCCATAGTCAGGTTCAGCCTGGCCCGTGAGCAATCCTTTGATCTCACGAAACTGCCGCCTGACCTCTTCCACCATCTTACTGGCCGCCCGGCCTACGGCATTCATCGTCAGACCGCAAAAGACGAATGTCATCATGGCTCCGATGAACATGCCGGCCAGAACTTTTGGATTCATCAGCGTGACGCCGTAATAAGTCATGAAATCCGCGAAGGTGGCCTCGGAAAGTTCCACTGTCTTCCCACCCACGTCGATCACAGCCACGCCAGCCCTCCCGAGCGCCATGCGCACCTCTTCGATGTAGGACGCAAGTAAGGCCAGACCAGTCAAAGCTGCCGAACCTATGGCGAAACCTTTCCCGGTAGCTGCGGTTGTGTTACCCAGCGAATCGAGGGCGTCTGTGCGCCGGCGCACCTCTGCGCCCAGTCCGCTCATTTCGGCATTGCCGCCTGCGTTATCGGCTATGGGGCCATAGGCATCGGTGGCCAGCGTGATGCCCAGTGTCGAAAGCATTCCGACCGAAGCCATCCCGATGCCATAAAGCCCGGATGAGATGTCTGCCACATCGCCGGCCGCCGCCAGGAAATAGGCAGCCAGCGAGCCCACGACGACCGCCAGCACGGGTACGACTGTCGAGACCATGCCTGTACCGAGACCCGAGATAATCACAGTCGCCGGTCCAGTCTTTCCGCTTTCGGCGAGCCGGCGTGTCGGCTTATATGACTGCGAGGTAAAGAATTCCGTGGCCTGGCCAATGACGACGCCTACGACAAGACCGACGGCCACTGCCAGCCCAAGCCGCCACCAACCTTCGAGCCCCAACATCCACAACACGCCGAAAGCGCCCGCCACGACGAGCACAGAACTTGTATTCGTGCCCCGGGCAAGCGCACCGAGGAGTTGCTTCATCGTGGCATTTTCGCGGGTACGGACAAGGAAGATGCCAATGATAGAAATCACAATGCCCACAGCCGCCACAAGCATCGGGGCAATGACTGCCCTCACCTGCTGGTCGATGTCGCCTGAATGCAGGTAAGCGGCGGCCCCCAAAGCCGCAGTGGCCAGGATAGAACCGCAATAGCTCTCATAGAGGTCAGCTCCCATGCCAGCCACGTCACCTACGTTGTCGCCCACGTTGTCGGCGATGGTGGCAGGATTGCGCGGGTCATCCTCGGGAATATCCTGCTCAACCTTGCCGACGAGGTCGGCACCCACATCGGCGGCTTTCGTATAGATGCCGCCGCCCACACGTGCAAAAAGGGCCTGGGTCGAAGCCCCCATTCCGAAGGTGAGCATCGTGGTGGTGATGACGCAAAGTTTAGAGGCCGGATTGATCACATCATCGGGAACAGCGTAGCTCAGGACGACGTACCAGAAAGAGATGTCGAGCAACCCCAGCCCCACGACGACCAGCCCCATCACTGCTCCGCTGCGGAAAGCGATACGCAGCCCGCCGTCGAGTGAGCGCCGGGCTGCCTCAGCCGTGCGCGCCGAAGCCTGAGTGGCGGTGCGCATACCGAGATAGCCGGCCAAAGCCGAGAAGAATCCGCCCGTCAGGAACGCCACAGGCACCCAATGGTTCTGGGCGTCAAAGCCATAAGCCATGACAGAAAACAAGGCAACAAGACAGAGAAACACCACACCGACCACCTTGTACTGCTGGCGGAGGTAGGACATCGCCCCGCTGCGCACAGCGGCAGCAATGTGCCGCATACGTTCGTCGCCCTCTAGCATACGCAACATCCGACGGTGGAAGAACCACGCAAAAGCCAAGGCCGCCACAGCTGCGACCGGAACTGGCCAAAAAAGCAAAGCATTCATAGTTTCTTTCATCTTTAAGGATAAGGGTGACGCTAAGGTATTGTTTTTTAAGGGAGTGCGCCACATGTGTAAGGCTTTTTTATCCTCTTCTTATTCTTTTTTAGCAATCCGTCCGGCCGCACTCCGCCGAAGCGCTCAACCGTCCGACAGAACAGCCTCACCAGGCATAAAAACAGTCAGTGCGACCGTTTCCACTATCAGCCGACTGAAACTTTCTCCCAGCCGACTCGTTTTTACGCTCAGGGAGGGCGGCATTCCACGACAACGACAGCCCGCATCCCCGTGGCGACAGGGCTTTTCAGACAAGGCAAAAATAACCACCCGAGTTATGCCCTGATTTCCATTTTTTATTGTTACTTTTGCCTGATACTATATCCGATAGCCATGAATGGAGCATTAAGAATCATAATCAGCGGGGGCGGAACGGGAGGCCATATCTTTCCGGCCATTTCCATAGCGAATGCTATCCGCACAAAACTTCCTGATACTCAGATATTATTCGTAGGTGCCGAAGGCCGTATGGAAATGAAACGCGTCCCTGCGGCCGGCTACCCCATCAAGGGGCTGCCCATCTGCGGATTCGACCGCAAGAACATGCTCAGGAACATCGGCGTGCTCTTCAAAGTAATGAAAAGCCGCCAAATGGCGCGGCGCATCATTCGCGACTTCCAACCGATGGCCGCCGTAGGGGTCGGCGGCTATGCCAGCGGCCCCACGCTCAACGTGGCCGAAGGAATGGGCATCCCCACCCTGATCCAAGAGCAGAACTCCTACGCCGGCGTGACCAACAAGCTGCTGGCACAAAAAGCCGACCGTATCTGTGTGGCCTATGACGGCATGGAACGCTTCTTCCCCAAAGAAAAAATAATCATGACGGGAAACCCCGTCCGCCAGTCACTCGTTGACAACTGCCCACCGCGTGAGGAAGCCGTGCGTAGTTTCGGACTCGTTCCAGGCAAACGGACGGTGCTCATCGTGGGAGGCTCCCTCGGCGCACGCACCCTCAACGAGTGCATCCTCGGCAACCTTCCCCTGATCAACCAGCAAAGCGAAGTGCAGTTCATCTGGCAGACCGGAGGATACTACAAGGCCGAGATCGATGCCGAATTCCGCAACCGTGAACAGCCGGACAACCTCTTCGTGACTGACTTCATCGCTGACATGGGAACAGCCTACGCCGCTGCCGACATGGTCATCTCACGGGCCGGCGCGGGCAGCATCTCCGAACTCTGCCTGCTCGGCAAGCCCTCCATCCTCGTCCCCTCGCCCAACGTGGCCGAAGACCATCAGACGAAAAACGCCCTCGCACTCGTCCAAAAGGACGCAGCGCTCTACGTGGCCGACGCCGACGCCCGACGGACACTCCTTCCGATGGCCATCAACACCGTCACAGACGCCGAACGCCTTGAAAGCCTGAGCCGTCACATCAAACAACTGGCCCGCCCGAACGCCGCCGACGACATCGCCGACGAAGTCATCGCTCTGGCCCGCCAATACCAAGAACAGTCCCAACGCTGAACCACATGAAAGCCGAAGACATAAAATCAGTCTATTTCGTCGGAGCCGGCGGCATCGGAATGAGCGCCCTCGAACGTTATTTCATCTCGAAAGGCATCACCGTGGGCGGCTACGACCGCACCGCCTGCCCCCTCACCGAAAAGCTCCGCGAAGAGGGAGCCCTCATCCACTACACCGATGATCCCGAGGCAATTCCCGAAGCCTGCCGTAACCGTGCGCACACGCTCGTTGTCTACACACCGGCCATACCTTCCGACCACAAAGAGCTGACATGGTTCCGCACGAATGGCTTCGAAGTACAGAAGCGTGCGCAGGTGCTCGGCACGCTCACCCGTTCGATGAAAGGCCTCTGCGTAGCCGGCACACACGGAAAGACAACCACCACGGCCATGACGGCTCACATTCTGCACGAGAGCCATGTGGGCTGCAACGCCTTCCTCGGCGGCATCACGAAAAACTATGGCACGAACTTCCTCGTCGACCACACGAGCCCCTATGTCGTCATCGAGGCCGACGAGTTCGATCGCTCGTTCCACCACTTGACACCTTATGCCACCGTCATCACCGCTACCGACGCCGACCATCTCGACATCTACGGCACTAAGGAGGCTTATTTGGAAAGCTTCCGTCACTATACGTCGCTCATCCGTCCCGACGGCGTCCTGATCTGCCACCGAGGCCTCGAACTGCGCCCCGACCCGCAGCCCGGCGTCCGCTGTTATGATTACAGCCGCGACGAGGGCGACTTCCACGCCGAGAACCTGCACATCGGAGGCGGGCGCATCACCTTCGACTTCGTCTCGCCGTTCGGCCGCATCGACGGCATCGAGCTGGGAGTCCCCGTGAGCATCAACATCGACAACGGCATCGCCGCCATGGCACTCGCACAAATCGCCGGTGCCGATACTGACGAGATACGCCGCGGCATGCAGACATACAGCGGCGTGGACCGGCGCTTTGACTTTAAGATAAAAAACAGCCGTCACGTCCTGCTGAGCGATTACGCCCATCATCCGGCAGAAATCCGCCAAAGCATCCTCTCCCTACGCGAGGTATTCAATGGGCGACGACTGACAGGCATCTTCCAGCCTCACCTCTACACCCGCACCCGCGACTTCTACCACGAGTTCGCGGACAGCCTCTCGCTGCTCGACGACGTAATCATCCTTGACATCTACCCGGCACGCGAACAACCCATTGAGGGCGTCACAAGCCGCCTCATCTACGACAACCTACGGCCCGGAATGCCCAAACGGCTCTGCCACAAAGAAGACCTTCCGGCCTTGGTTGACAGCGAGGACTTCGACGTGCTTGCCGTACTCGGCGCAGGCGACGCAGACAACTACATGGACCAGCTGAAAGCTATCATTGAAGCCAAAGAACCGCGCCCATGAAAAACCTCATCAAGCTCGTTTTGCTGCTCGGAGTGATCGTCTACCTCGTGTTTGCGTTCACCCGTTTCAACAAGCCGAATGAAAAAGACACCTGCCAGGCCGTAAACATCGTTATTACAGACAGCGCACAGGCCAGTTTCATCGACGCCGACGAGGTGGAGCGCCTGCTGAAAGACAGCCGGCTCTACCCATTGGGCAGGACGATGGTCGACATCAACGGGAAGGCCATCCAGCAGTTCTTGCTGAAAAATCCGCTCATAGCAGACGCCGTCTGCTTCAAGGCCCCCGGCGGAGAAGTGAACATCAGTATCAAACAACGCCTGCCAGTCGTCAGGATAATGGCAGACAACGGCGAGGATTACTTCATCGACAATAAAGGGAGCGTGATGCCTCGCGTGAAATACGCGGCCGATGTCGTCATCGCCACAGGGCATATCTCGCACGACTACGCCCGCCGCCATCTTTTCCGTTTGGGCCGCCACATCCAAAACGACCCCTTCTGGAACGACCAGACAGAACAGATTCACGTTGACCCGCAGGGCAATATCGAAATCGTGCCCCGTGTGGGCGACCAGATCCTCAACCTGGGAAAACCCACCGACTTACAGAAAAAGCTGGAAAACCTAAGGACTTTCTACGAAAAAGCAATGAACACCGTTGGGTGGAACAAATATGCACGAATCAGTGCGGAGTTCAACAACCAAATAGTATGTACAAAAAAATAACACTACGTATATGGCAACAGACGAAAACATCATTGTAGCTATCGAACTTGGCTCCTCCAAGATCACGGGAATAGCCGGGCGCAAACAGCCTGACGGGGGAATCCAGGTCCTGGCTGTGGCGCAAGAACCGTCGTCCACATTCATACGGAAAGGTCGTGTCTTCAACATAGAAAAGACCAAGCAATGCCTGAACAACATCCGCGAAAAGCTAAGCAAAGACCTGAACAAACCGATCAGCCAAGCCTATGTCGGCATCGGCGGACAGGGCCTGATGACCTCTCTCCACACCGTTCAGCGCCAATTGGGCACACAGACCGGCATTACGGCAGAAATCGTAGACTCCCTGCTCGACAACAATCTTAACACTCCTATGGGAAACCGTGAGATACTCGAAGTCATCCCGCAAGAGTACAAGGTAGGCACGCAGACGCAGGTAGATCCTATCGGCGTCCTGACCGACAGCATCGAGGGCCGCTTTCTGAACGTCACGGCCGTTCCCACACTGCGTGAAAACATCGACAAATGCTTTGAGCAAGTCGGCCTGAAAATCGCGAACCACACCATATCAACCTTGGCGCTGGGCGACAGCATCCTCTCAGAATCAGAGCGCCGCTCAGGGTGCGCCCTCGTCGACATGGGAGCTGACACCACTACCGTGGCCATATACAAGAACAACATCCTGCGCCAACTCTCCGTGATTCCTCTCGGCGGCAGCAATGTCACAAAAGATATCATGACCCTGCAATTGGAGCGGGACGAAGCAGAACAACTTAAATTGAAATACGGAACGGCCTACGCTGAATTCGCCGACGACGAAGAACCTTCGACCATCACCCTGTCAGACGGACGTACCGTCGACGAACTCACCTTCCTCGAACTGACGGAGGCCCGCATCGAAGAAATCATCGTCAACGTTGCCAGCCAGATCAAACGCTCCGGCTACGCCAAAGACAAATTGCTGGCCGGCATCGTCATCACCGGCGGCGTAGCAGCCACAAAGAACCTTGAACGCGCTTTCCGCGAACATACTGATTTCGAACAGTTCCGCTTTGCAAAAAACCTGCCGATTACCGTCCGACTTCCACAAGGCCAAGAAAGCATAAAACTCGGCAATGTCAACACAGTCATCGCCCTTGTCGACAAAGGCACCGAAAACTGCTGCGGCACACCCGCAACAGCCACAACGCCCGTCGACCTGTTCAGCGGCCACGAGGGAACGAATAAAGACCGCGCCGCCGAAACGCACGATCGCCACGGCCAGAAAACAGACACTACGACTAAACTACACGGGAAAGAAAGCGACGAAAGCGAAGAAGAACTCACCGACGAGAAACCTCGGAAAAAGAAACAGAAAAAGACGCACGACGGTCCGACATTCAAGGAACGCTGCTCTAAATTCTGGCAAAGCATCTCGCGCATCGTCACCGACGACTCGGACCCCAATCTCCTCGACAAAGACAAGAACCAGTAACCTGCAATATCTTCAAAACCCTTTTGGCCATGTCTGACAACAACAATAATAAAGCGGTGGAGTTCGACGTCCCGCGTACTCCCTCCACCTCGATCATCAAAGTCATCGGTGTAGGTGGCGGTGGTGGCAACGCCGTCAACCACATGTATAAAGAAGGAATCCACGACGTAAGCTTCGCCCTCTGCAACACCGACAAACAAGTCCTCGACGACTCTCCCATCCCTACCCGCTTACAGATGGGTCCTGGCCTTGGCGCGGGAGGCGAGCCTGAAAAAGCGAGTGAATACGCAGAAGCTTCACTCGGCGCTATCCACGAACTGCTCGACGACGGCACCCAAATGGTGTTCATCACGGCCGGAATGGGAGGAGGAACCGGCACCGGAGCCGCCCCTATCATCGCCCGCGAAGCCCGAAAGATGGGCATCCTGACCGTCGGAATCGTTACCATACCATTTGCATTCGAAGGACAATGGAAAATAGACCTTGCGCTGGATGGCGTAGAAAACATATCGAAAGAGGTCGATGCCCTGCTCGTTGTCAACAACGAACGCCTCCGCGAAATCTATTCCGACCTGACGATTATGAACGCCTTCGCCAAGGCCGACGACACCTTGGCCGTGGCAGCACGCAGCATCTCAGAGCTAATCACAACGAACGGCATCATCAACGTCGACTTCCAAGACGTGCTTACCACTCTGAAAGACGGAGGTGTCGCCATCATCTCGACGGGCTACGGTGAAGGTGAAAACCGCGTCACCAAAGCCATCGAAAACGCCCTCCACTCGCCGTTGCTCAACAACAACGACATCTACGACGCCAAGCGTCTCCTGCTCTGCATCACGTGTAGCAATAACGACGAAAAGGGCACCCTGCAAATGGGAGAGATGACCGAAGTACACGAGTTCATGGGGAAAATCAAGAAAGGCTACCGCTCGAAATTCGGTCTCGCCGCCGATCCCTCATTGGGCAACAAAGTGAAAGTCACAATCCTTGCATCCGGCTTCGGCATCGAGAACCTGCCCGGAATGGAAAGCAAAATCGAACAGCGCAACGAAGAAGAAGAGCGTGTCAAAGCCGAAGACGAACGCCGCAAGGCAGAACGCCGCAGCCGTTTCTACGACTCGGAAAATGCGAAAAAACGGCCACGCCATTCGCATAACGTCTACCGGTTCACACCCGAAAGCATAGACAACGACGATATAATCGCCATGGTCGAAACCAACCCGACATACAAACGCACAGCCGATGTGGTAAAGAACATCGACCTTAAAGCACGCGGAGAAGAAGAACCGCGCGACCCGGACGACAACACCCCCAACGACATGAAGGCTATCATTTTCGGATAACAGCCACAAAACAAAGCACACAACGATATGGCACTTTTTGAACAAATCAGCAAAGACATCGTCGAGGCAATGAAAGCCAAAGACAAGGTGAAGCTCGAAGCCCTGCGCAACGTCAAAAAACTCTTCATCGAAGCTAAGACCGCACCAGGTGCCAACGATACACTTACCGACGCCGATGCCATCAAAATCATGGCTAAGATGGTGAAACAAGGCAAGGACGCCGCCGACATTTTCACCAGCCAAGGCCGCACCGACCTGGCCGAAGAAGAACTGGCACAGGTTCACGTCATCGAGGCCTATCTGCCCCAACCGCTCACGGCCGAAGAACTCGAAGCAGCCCTGCGCGACATCATCGCCCGTGTCGGAGCCACATCACCCAAAGACATGGGCAAAGTGATGGGTACCGCCTCAAAAGAGCTGTCTGGCCGCGCCGACGGAAAGGCCATTTCAGCCCTCGTCAAGCAACTACTGGCATAACCATCCAATTGCCAAGCCCCAAAGCGCCCGCCAACTCTGAGGCAACCTGACGTATTTTTTGACGGCAAGGCTTGCCCGTGTCACGGGAATGTCGTATTTTTGCAAACAATTCCGGTCGATATAGCCGGAACCGGACTTGTAGCTCAGTTGGTTAGAGCAACAGACTCATAATCTGGAGGTCCCAGGTTCAAGCCCTGGCTGGTCCACGTTAGAAATTAAGCACTTACGAGAAATCGCAAGTGCTTTTTTCTTTATCTGCGTAAACGAAGGCTCAGTTAGGTTCTCTGACTTTTGGATGAAAGTCTTGCTGATATTTCTGTTCGTTTATACGGATGGTATTGGGATTGGTTGTATAGAGGTCATGTGCGATGCCATCCAATAGGGCTGTTTTTCACCTCTTACATGCTCCAATCTTTACCAACAACTTGTCAGCAAATTAAAAAGCAAAGTTCGGAAAAGCGACTGACCTTCGCCGCCATCTCACCTAATGCCTCTTTCTGAATAATCAATGCTTTCATTATATTTCAATCAGGTTCGGAAGGTTGAAGTTCGTGTAATCTCCATTCATGATCGCGCCATTTGAGAAAATAGTTGAACCATCTTTCTTTACGCCATGCTGTTTATGGATATGGCCAAACAGATGCAAGCGAGGCTTTATTTCTTCTACCTTCATCAAAAGTTCTGTCGAACCATAGTTTATCCCATCGTCAAAATCAAGAATATCATATGGCGGACAATGGGTAATCAACACATCTACGTCGGCAGGTATGGCTGCATAGTTACGGATCTGACGGTCAGAAATGCAATCTTCCATGAACATGGGAACACCATAGAATTTAATTCCGTCAATTACCACACTGGAATTGCATAGATAATGCACATTCCTATCCAACCCGTCTATTTTGGCTCCATACAGACAGACATCATGATTGCCACAGATGAAAATCTTGTGCGGATAAGAGAGGTCACAAAACCAATTCATAAAGTCAATAGCTTCTTGCTCACTTCCGTTCATGGTAAAATCCCCTGAATGTACAAGGATGTCAGCATCGGGCAGCTGCGTGAGCCGCCGATGCTGACTGTGGGTGTCGGAGAGGTGGAGGACAGATTGGTTGTTCATCAGATATCATTGTTTTTTTATAAACTCATTAAATTCAGCTTCTACCAGCTGGCAGAAATACTCAATATATGAAATGCTATCAGTCGGCTTTTCGACATTAAAACAGTAAAAGTCCTGCCTATCGCCTTGCTCGTTTTCCAACTTAGCGGTACGTCTCATATAGTTCCAATCTTGCGTCATGAGATAGATATCGTATTCCCTATTGTTACGCTGCTGATACCATTGCAAATGCAGTTTCTTCTCATTTGGTGCATGATAGATAAAGTTTATACTAAGATTCCCCCAAAACAATCCAGTGTTGCGTATTCTATAGTTACTATTAGTTAATTCTATTTTGCCGACATCCAACAATTGATTCAAATAGGCGTCACGCATTTTGTGTATTTCAGGATCAAGCATCACTCCGTATCTACGACCGCAGTAATATAAGGCATTATGCGGATTTCGGATGTACATATCTTCATTATTCTTGTTTTCCGCTACAAGGAAATTGATGAAAGATTCATTTACCAATAGTTGCAGCCTTTCATCCTGTTTCTTTTCTTTTGAGGGGGCATCTCCCATCAAAAGATGGTGAACAGGCTTGGCATAGATATATGTATTGTAGAGATTGACTTTGGTCAGGATGTTTTCTTTCCATGTCTTGGCACTCCAATTGAATATCTTGGCATTCCACCAAAATTGTGAATCAAAGTCATCACAATAACTATATAATGTATGCAAAGCCTTCACTCGTTGGTCTGTCTGAACTCCTTCTTTGTCGAATAACAGCCTTGCAGTTCCCATCTTTGTATCGAAGTTGTTCCAATCAGTCTTTCCATCCTCGCTGGTGAAAAGAAAAGCGATGGCACCTTTGAAGAACGCAAAGTTCTCTGCTGCGTATATTTTTTCTTTCCAGTCTGGAGCTTTCATTATTTGTTTGGCTTTCGCTATTTCTTCCAAAAGTTGTCTCCGGCCGAATGTATCTTTTATCTGGCTTTCGTCTATTTTGGCCAAATAAGCAATAATGTCTTCCGAGGCATTGAAAGGTTTACCTCCGAGTTTGGCAAAGAAACGAATGGCACTGATGCTTTGCTCCTTATCTATATAGCTATTCTCTACGATATTCCAAACAAAATGCATCCAGTCTTTCAGCCTTTCTAGTTCTACTTTCTTGCATGTGGAGAGATAGACACAAATGGCATGAAAAACAACTTGCTGCGGATAAGTAAGCGTGTATGGAGTGTTTTCTGTTTCGTAACGCGGAATGAAATAGAAGGGGGTGATGGTGCTGGACTTTTGCTTGTCTGACTTCCAATAAGGCTTGAATAGCTCATCTATAGTCTGTTTGTCTTTCTCCTCATATAGTTCGCACAGATTGTTCAGACAAGCAGTAAGCACACGGATACAATCTGTGGTAAATACAGGTTCGTAAACAGTTATGCTTTGATAACGGCAGTCTGTTTTGCCCTCCTCCTTATCTGTGGCAGACAGCATCTTATACAAATTGTCGTTTATAATCTCTTTCTGTTGGGATTCAGTGTTGGCTATGTACCAGTTGAGGAAGAAACGGTTGAAGAAACTCATGTAGATTTCATCAATGTGGTATTCATCAGAATGAAAGTTCCAAAACAGATCTGTCCAACGAGTATCCATCAGCACCCTGAAGCTATCTTCGCTTGCATCATTCTCCGGTATCAAATACTTCCGGTCGGCCACTTTGTATTTCAGCAGGTCGGCCTTGAAGTTCTCAAAGTCGGTCAGGGCTTTGCCACGGGCATTCATCTTGATGTACAGGTCATCGGTCAGTGGCATATTTTTGTCTTCCATGTTCAGGAGATAAAACTTGATAGGAGCTTTATCCTCATCTTTTAGTTTCTCCAGAAGTTTCAGTGCTTTCCTTTCGGTATTTATCTTGATGAAATATTCTTCAATACCGTCGGTTATGTCTGTTGCGTTGCTGTCCTTAATGTCCGTACCATCTAACATGCGCAACATGGATTGTATGGTAGGGTCTTGCTCGTAGGTCGAATAATACCAACGTTGGTTGCGAATGAAAGCAGCAATGCCATGTTTTTGGGGAGTGTAGTTTTCGTCAATCTCACAAAGCTTTTGACAAAAGGTTCTGGACGATACCCTTGTTTCGTATGAGAATCGTTGCAGCACTTTCTTGTCTTCTTCCAAAGTTCCAGCACATAGAGCCAAATACCAATGCAACAGCCACAAAGTAGTTAAACGCTGCTGCCCGTCGAGCGGATAGAGAACACCTTCCTTAACACTTCCATAAACGAAATCAAGCACCAATTCAGTATTTTGTTGCTGTAAAGCATCAAACAACTGCCCAAGAAAACGTTCACGCAGGTATTCTTTACCTATTCTACCTTGTGCGTAGTCCCGCTGAATAATGGGAATGACGATTTTCTTTGATGTCAACAGACTCCAGAATGAAATGTTTTTGCTATATTCAGTCATGATAGAAATTCTTTAAGTGTGACTTTGATATTGTTCATATAGGCTTTAGCATCTTCCTTATTCCAAGTATTGGGATCGGACGATGCGTCGTTATAGTACTTTAGAAATACTGATTTGGTACATGGCGGGATGAACGAGGATTGGCCCTCTTGAACTTCACAATTCACAATTTTCCCATTCTCGTCAACAGTTGAAGGAAGGAATCTCTTACCCTGATCTTTGCCTATGATGACTCTTCGCTTGGCTGGAAAGATGGCATTGCCATAGCTCCGGTTGGTGGATGAATCCAGTAGGGCAAAGTTCCATATTTTGTTCTTCTCTGTCTTAGATAACCGAATATTCCCGTTTATGTCATCAATGGTGCTTCGCAACTCTTCAAATCGTTCGTTACGTGCATTCTGCTTGTCCTGATCTTCGTTTTGTTCGTAATTCTTTCCTGTAAATTCCTTGAAGAATTGTTCAATTTTATCCTTGATATCCTTGAATTTCTCACCTTGGAGTCCAAAATAGGCATTAAGCAGCCATTCGCGTTGAGATCGTATGTCATTAAGTTGATTCTCTGTGTTGGAATCGATATGCTCCACGTCCCATCCTTCCGATTTATACAAATGGAACGGAAATTTGTAGAATACGCCTTCATTATATTTGCGGTTTTCTGCAAGCACCTTGTCTTGGTTGATGACAGTCTGTAGATTGTGCAAAAGCAAAATGGAAAGGCAATTCCGTTTGTTTCCGCCTTTAATATCTTGGGAACTTTCTGCGTCAACTTCATAGACGGTATTTTCAATGTCTTTATAACGGATACTTTGTTTGATTGCTCCTATGAGATATTCTTCTCGGAAAACTGACTTGGTGGCATATCCTGTCCATTTCTGATAAATCTCGTTCACAGTCTTCCCGGTACAAATCAAGAAACCAATGTAGTGATACAGTTCCTTGTCATTAAACCACTCCTGCAGGGTTTGGAAAATCTCTTTCACTTTCTCCCAAATGGTCTGCAAGGCCTCTTCCTTTTGTTTCTGTGTTTCTAAGAAATGGTTAAAGTAACGGAAGGTTTTGAGGTCATCACTTATTTGCATCTCTTCTTTATCCATTGTAGACTTACACTGCAGCATGTCTTCTTGGCAAATAAGGTCAAAGATAAAGTCGATGCGTGTAGGACTTTCGCTGCCGGGCTTGTTGAGAAACAGCCAAAACTCTTTGGATTGAAGGGAATATTCTATAACATCCCATTCCATGGCTATTTCTTGTTGCTGCAACCTGACTTTGCTGTAATCCTCCGTATCGAAGTTGGATTTGTTCAACAAGAGAGCCTTAATTAGTTCCGCATTGGTCAACGAAATTTTTCCGATGTTCAGTCGGGTAAACACTTCCTTAGGGTTGTTTTCCTCATGGATTTCATACCAGATGAACTTTACTTGATTGAGCAAGAAATTCAGGAAGCGAGTCGTATCTTTCCCTTCCCGCCATTTGCAGATTAACTTGACTGCTTGTTTAATATGGTAATAGTCAATGTTATCCTCTGGCTTAGAGTCAAAAGACTGACTTTCAATTTCGCTCAAAATTTTCCGGATTCCGCTTAAGAAGAATTTGGCACTGTCCTCACGTGTTTCATACTCAAGTTCGTAAAAACGAGGATATTCTAGTACTTCCAAAATGAGGCGGATGGTGGTCAGCCGTTGCTGTCCGTCCACCACCTCCCATTGTTCTTTCGAAGCTTCCAAGATACGTCTGACTTCGCTCAGCTTGTCTGTCTTACGAATTTTCTCCATGATTGAGGATTCGTCGATAAGGGATTCGCTGATAGTTCTTTTCACCACAACCAATGGCTGCAGGCAATAGATTCCGGCATCCTCTTTCTTCTCGCTGAACTCAAAAATATCTTTCAGCAGATCTTTCACTTGTCGCTGCGTCCAGCGATATCCCCGTTGATAGGCGGGAATATAAAACGCCATGTTGCGCAGTTCCGCAATAGATTTTAATTCTAATGTATTCATCGTATAATGAGTTTATTTGTCGTTTTACAATTTCCCTCCATAATTCCTCAGCTTCTCCAATTCACCTGCATATTCCAATTCCCTTAGAAACAGCCGTGCGCACATCTCGGCATCATTGCCTGCCCGGTGGTGTTGCCCGTAAGATATCTTGAATTGGTCGCAAAGGTAATCCAGACTGTTGCAACCGAAGTTGTATAGCCTGCGTGCCGCGCGGAGGGAACAATAATAAGTAATGTCGGGCTTCTCCATACCATATAACTCCAATGAATGTCGGATGCAACCGATGTCAAAAGCGGCATTGTGGGCGACAAGCACGGGAATGTCTTTAAGGTATCCGCAGATTTCTGCCCACACTTCCGGGAATTCCGGTGAATTGACGGTATCATTCGGTCGGATGCCGTGTATCTGCATATTCCAGTAGCTGTAGCTATTTCCTTGCGGACGGACAAGCCACGAACGGGTTTCCACAATCTCTCCGTCACGCACCACGCAGATACCTGCCTCACAGATGGAAGCACGTTTGCCTGTAGCTGTCTCAAAATCAATGGCGATGAAATTTATTCCTTGCATGGCTTATCCTCCTCCCAAGTATAATAGTCCAACATGTTTTTTGCAAAATTGCGCATTTCGTCGCGCACGGATTCCGGCTCCAACACTTCCACCTGGTCTCCTTGGGCGAGAACCAACTGATAGAAGTCGAAAGTCGGTTTCAGATGGTATTCAAAGAGTGTGGACTCATCATCGCCTTCTATTTCCCGTTGTGATTCGTGCAAAGGCAGTGTACGCAGATAGTCGGCAAAACCGCCGTAAGCCAAAAGAACAATGCGCTGTATGGGTTCATCCGATGTGATTACTCCGCAACATCCTTCAAAATAATGATTGATATCGAAGTCCTTTTTCATCTTGAACGTCTTGCCCGTGTCCTGAATATCCGAGATGCGGTCGAGGGCATATACCCGATAGACATCGGCGGGCTTGATGCCTTTTTCTTTGTTCCGCTCCGAATAGTACGGGCTGCGTGCCACCACATACCAACGACGCTTCACAACTTTCAGGCAGTATGGCTCAATCTCAAACGTGTTGGCTTCCGGTTTGCCGAAGCCTTGGTGCGTAATGCTCAACACATGATTGCGCCGCATGGCTTCGGCGATGGGCGTGAGCCATGTTTGCCCCGACGGAATATCCTCAAAAATAATCCGATCTTCCAGTTTGTTATCCGCCTGAATTTGGTTTAATGTAGCGTAGGAACTTATCAGCCAACTTTGCAGATTGTTACCCTCCAACCGTTCCGGTTCGTCTATGTAATACCGGTAACCGTCCTTCCGGTCACAATCAATGTACACGTCGAAGATGTCCTTGATGGCCTTCTGGTGATTGTGGAATGTGCGCAAAGGTAATTCCTCACCATAGCCCAGTCCGCTTTCCTGCCATAGCTCGTTGATTTCCTGAAACGTCAGGCGCTTGTATCTGCGCAGGACGTCTATCAGCCAGACGTACCGTCCGAAAATGTTTGCAGCCATATCACATTTTTGTTTATTATATTGACCAAATGTATGAATGGAATGTAATGATAGCACATGAATGGTCGGCGCTCATTTTTTAGTTCCGTTCTCGATTTTCTCCATCCATACTTTTACCCTTGAAGGTATGTCACAGGCGCTTTCGTCCAATTCTTCAAGTATATAATTACCTTCCTGGTCTGGTGTAAGACCGGTGCAACCGTCGATGTTTTTCACCAGCTGCGTTGTAAGTTGTGGCTGTTCCTGCCTATTAGCCAGTTTTATAATCACTTTACCTGTATCTGCATTCCGTTTGACATCTAAAAACGGGCGGCCAAACTTGTCATTTTCGTAGTCGCAGGTGAGCGTGTCCCACTCCCACGTAAATGTCGTCCAGCCCTCACGTGTTCCTACGTTGTCCTGTAATTTTATAGTGTGATTTTCACGTTTAACAATGTCCATAAGGCGTTCTATCCAATTATAAATGTATTCACGTAGTTCCTTATTATCACAGAAATTGGAGTATAGCTGGCCTTCGAGTATGTTGTAAAACTCTTTGTCAAAGTATTTCCACCAATTTCCATAGCTCCTGCGGCCTCCATATTTCCACTTTAAGGCCTTGGCGAAGTTCGGGTCGCGCCAGAATGTAGCCTGAATGTAATAATGTCCGTTAAACCAACCTACATCTACAGATGCAGGGTTGTTGTTGCCCGCGTTAGAACCTGTCAACGTAAGCATAAAACCGTTTTTGTCAGCGAAATAGTCATTGACGACCCATCCTCTACCAGTCCATTCTTTTTTCTTGTTTTCCCATTCTTCGTTTACGGTATTCGGATTAATAGCCTTTATGCTGTCTTTCGTGTTGATAGGCATTTGTTGAGGCACATCGCCATCGTTTTGTTCAAGTTTAAATGCGTCAAGAAAGTTTAAGAGCGTCTTGTTCCATTTAAGTGTTTCATGACCTTTATAGTTCTCATATAGGTCGGCTTTAAATGCTTCCATTATATCGAACAAATTTTTTAAAACCACTTTCAAATCTTCTTCACTAAGTTTTTCAAGAGCGTTGCCGTCCTCCTTAATTGTCCTTTTAAATATTTCTTTCACGCTTTCACTTATTTTCTCCACCCGTTCGGGTGCGCAGTGCATGGCAACCGACGATGTCTTGAAAGCCAACTTTAGTTTTTCCTCGTTGGTGTTCTTTCCGTCCTTGATAACGTCATATAACGTTGAAAGGTATTCTTGGTATATGCGTAGTTTCTCCTCGAACACCTTTCCTTTCTTCTCGCGCTTCTCGTCGCTGTCTGTCTGTCCGACAAGCAGCATCATTGTGATTATGGCCGTAATGATGACTCCTATGATGGCAGCAAACATCTCGTACCAAAGCTCTTTCCCGGTGTACAATCTAAGGTAGACGGCAAAGGCGCATGCTATGATTATAAGAGCCACTGTGGCTGATAAGATGACCGCATTCTTGTGGTCTGTCACAGTCTGTTTTATTGTTTTCATTTTAATAATGTGATATTTGTAAATGTGTAAGCAGCAGGCAGCCATTGGCATTCGCCATGGCTGCCTGCCTGTTCCCGTTACGGCTTAGCCCAATATTCTGAACTCAAAGTCGTTCTTGCCGCAGCAAGCTTTGCTGTAGTCAAAACCGTACTGGCGCATATAAGCCTCTTTAATCTCTTTTGCCCCATTGTAGAATGGGGCGGTTGTGTGATGGTCGGTTGTCACGGTTACTGCCATTTCCGGCGTTAGCACTGTTCCGTTGCTGCGCTTTATGCGCTTAGGAACTACTTGGAAAACTCTACTCATGATTGTAGTTTTTAAAGTTAAACGATAATGTTGATATATACCTGAAAAGGTTGTTTTTGTTTTATATTGTTGTTTACCATTCTATATTTATTGTCTTGCAAATATATATCTGATGGTATGCTGAATTGTGGCAGATGATGTATGTTTTTTAAGTTTTTCACGCATAAGGACAAATAAGAAAGGACACAGTCTTACATTTTCGCTCATTCTGCCGGTTGGGTTCTGGTAAACCTCGAAGTAAGAATAAGGAAAAGCAGCCTGCGCCCCTTATCGGGCACAAACTAACCTTTCAACTTATTACTTGGAACTTCGATTTAATTTACCAGATTCAACCAGCCCAAATAACTTGTCTACAAGTTTGTTTGCGATATGTCAGTTACATAATACTTGTCTGTTCTTCAATGTCCTCCTATTTAATTTGTATGGTTACAAATATAAAGATTTTCATTGAGAACGGCAAATTATAAACCGACAAATTTGCAGGCTGCCATAAACAGTTTGGTTTACGTCGCGCATTGATTAAGCGAACAGACGCAATGAAGATACATTTTTCATTATACCTAAACGTTGTTTTCCTTTATGCAAAGAAACAAAATGAATGTGCCGTATCGCAGCACTGCCTGATTTTTTTCGGTTAAATATAAGTCAGTGAGGTTATATATATGTCCTCCTGGATTGTAACAGGTCATCTTTTAATGTCTGAAAGGTCATGTTTCGCAATGTAAAAGACGGCATATCGGATTATAAGCAAACCATATTAATTATATATAAAACTATTGGTTGATAGCCGTGTGAAAATATATTATGCAACAAAACATCAGTAAAAAGTAACATTTTTCCGTCAAATGTAAAAGGCGCAGATGCAATGGAACGTTATAAAATCTATGACACGGAAAAGCCTCTGCCTCGTTTCTGCACATCGTGGCGTTATCTTTGCGTTGTTAAATAATATGGAAAGGTAAAAGAGTATGATGACGATTGACAATCACGACGCAAAGATTTTTACTGACGACATAGAGGTCAGCGCGACAGAACAAATCAAAGAGTTGCTGTCCATCGATGTGTTCAGCAAGTGCAAAATCCGCATCATGCCCGACGTTCATGCCGGGGCTGGCTGCGTCATCGGTTTTACAGGTGATTTAGGGGATAAGGTGATTCCAAATATCGTGGGCGTGGACATAGGCTGTGGCATCTTGGTGCAGCCATTCGTCTGCGTGAATGACATAGATTATCATGCTCTCAACGAGTTTATTCTTCACTACATACCGTCGGGCCGCAATTACCGGGATAGTCATTATGCACCGCTCCTACACCTATACATAGATGTATATCGCGAAGCCAAGGACATCATCAAGCAGTTGCGCTGCTACCGAGAACTAAAGGAAACCAAACGCTTGAACGCCTCAATAGGTTCACTGGGTGGTGGCAATCACTTTATCGAACTGGACAAGGACGAATGTGGCATGACCTATCTTGTCGTTCACACCGGAAGCCGCAACTTAGGGAAACAGGTGGCGCAAATCTATCAGAAGTTAGCCGTAAAGTGCCAATCTGGATGGGCCGAACTGATGGAAGAACAAAACCGCATGATTGCCGAATACAAAGCGGCAGGACGTAAGGACGAGTTGCAGGATGCTATACGCCAACTGCACAATTCGTTCAAGATGCGCAAGCCGACCATACCGCCCGACCTGTCCTATTTGGAAGGCGCTTACCGTGAAGACTACCTGCATGACATGCGCCTCTGTCAGCATTGGGCCACGATGAACCGCAATCTGATTGCCAACCTTATCATGGATTACTTCATATCCAAAGGCTACGTTGAATTGAAACAAAATGATTTAGCATTTGAAAGCGTGCATAACTACATCGGCGATGACAACATCATCCGCAAGGGGGCAATTGCCGCTTATGAGGGGCAGAAGTGCATCATCCCGCTGAACATGCGTGATGGGTCGCTTATCTGCATCGGCAAGGGCAACGCCGATTGGAACTGTTCCGCCCCGCACGGTGCCGGGCGCATCATGAGCCGGAGCCAGGCTTTCAAGAGCATATCCATGGACGACTACCGAGCCTCCATGCTGGGCATATACAGCGAAAGCCTGTCGGAAGACACCAAGGACGAATCGCCCATGGTGTACAAACCGAAGGATGAAATCATCGGGAACATCCGCGACACGGTGAGCATTGTGAATGTGATAAAGCCCATATACAACTTTAAAGCTGCAGAATGATATGGATAAACCCAAAGAACTGACAGGACTGGATTCTGACAATTATGACTATCCGTTGGCCGACGTTTCCCATCTTTCTGAAAAAGAGAAACAGGACTTGCTAAGACGAGGAATGCACATTCCGAAAGAATTGCATTCTGACGAGGAGTTTGAACAATGGGTAACACTATTTGCTGAATGGAACAAGTACAGCTACAGCGACGGGCATAAGCCCACGGAGGAAGAAAGAAACTTCGAGAAAATGGTTACCGCAAGCTATGAACGCGGCCTATGGTATCACCGCAAGCGTTTCAACGAATGGAAGAAAGAACATCTGCAACCGCTCATTGACGAATTGATGGAGCACGCCGCCCATGACCCGCAATATGACTGGCAATATCTGTATGCGCTGGAATATGCCAAACTGCGTTGCATGAGGACCTATTTTTCACATTCTCTGATAGCGGACGAGAACGGGAATTTCGGCTTCAATCGTTGGATAGACACTTGTATCAGTCTATTGAAATATATCAAGGATGATGATTTGCACATCTCCCGACAGCAAATTGATCGGATGAATATCAAAAATGTAGGGGATATAGTTTCTTCCGCCCTAGTGGACGCTTATGAAGAAGCGCCTACACCAAGTGATGAAGAAGACGATCTTCCCGACAAGCTCTATTATGGCAAGAAAATATATGTCCGCAAAATGGAGCGGCTGTATTACCGGATACGTCTTTACAAGATGAGGGAGTGGTGGGAATAAAGCAAACATTAGTAGGTAATAACTCCAAGAAAGGGATATCAGTATATTGGCATCCCTTTCTTAAACTTATCTCTTGTTCAATAACAGCGTAACCTTTACTTCCTTTTTCTCATAATCTTCTGTCTGCATACCGAACAACATGTTTGTGTATCCAAGATGTTGCATCACGGATTTACGGAAGATCTCAAGCTCCGTTTCATCCAGCGGGCAGTGAGAAGGACAACGGATGAAGATAACGGCACTGTCATACTTCGTAAGGTCAAACAGCTGATATTGGGTCATTGACTCCAGAATGTAGGCGAGGCGTGAACCGGTATCCTGTGTCACAGAGTGGTAATCATACTGTCTGCCGTATTGGACATGGAGCAGAAACTCCACTTCGTTTCGCCGGAAACTGCTGCCTTCGGCGGAAAGCATCCTTACCAGATTCTCTCGTGCGGCCATTTTGCGCAGATATTCTTCCCGTTTGTCCTGACGGTATTCCCGCTTTCGTTTTGAGCGGTTTTTACGGTCGAAATTCCATTTGATTGGAAATTCAACACGGACACAACGTTCGCCTTGACGCCCTCTGCTCCGGAGACGGCGCGGAGTTTGATGCTTCCAGATGCTTTCCTCCAGTTTATCCAAAGCAATTTCATACTTATTAGCCAAGACCTTTGGCCCAAATTTTCTTTGCCATGTTTCCTCTCTTTCGTCAGGTGAGAATCCCCAATAAGTGATTTCCCACAAGCAATGCATGGCGAGTTCTGCCAGAGTAAGATGCACATCGTCCGCCATGACAATTTCTTTGGCCAAATCTTCTTCCCAAGTACAGTCGTGCATCGGGCTTACGCCAATCCATTTTTCTTCATCTTCCCATTCTCCGCCATGCCATTCTACAAAGATTTTACCTTCAAAATTATTTGCAGGTTTCATGTTACGAAGAATGTCGTATGCCTCGCGGAAGTCATAGAGGTTGTCCAGATGTTCTGGCTCGTGTTTCTCCAGATACGGAAGAAGTTCGTCGAAGCCGACTTGCGTTAGTAATTCTTTTAGTGTCATAATTATAAGTTTAATTATTTCCATATCAACGGGTCAGGACAATACTGCTTCCGTTGACATTTTAAACATTCTGAACCGCGCCATACCTTATCAAATTCTTCAACAACTGAATTTAGAATATTCACTTCGTCAGTGATTATACCAGCTTCAAAATTGCGGCGCAATGGAGATTTCATACCCATACCTGCGCCCGTCAAGTTGGCACTTCCGATATAGCAGAAGAATGAGTCAATAACGATAATTTTAAAATGCACGCGAGGACACAGCATCCGCTCCAACTGTTTAGCAAGCAAGGGATAACTGTCAAAGTCCTTTCTGAATGGTTGTCCTGGCTCTTTGGCATGTATCAATCTTATTTCCACTCCTTTGCTAATCAGCTCTGACAAGATGGCTAAAAAGGGGAGGCTCACTCCATTGCGCATTACGTAAAGATCCTTGATATCAGCAGTACCTATCCAAAGTGTACGGCGTGCTTTTGCCATAAGATTCAGTACGATATCATAATGCTCAATGTCAGAAATAAATTTTATCATGAAGCGATTCGATTATGAGAAAATATCATAATAAGTTTGTATGTCTCTTTTGCGCAAAAGAAGTTGCATACTTTGCTGCATAAGCGAAGAAGAGCGATTGTCGGTTTGCTCCCATAGCTGATTGTGCGAGGCGAAATCTGTCAGGCGATTGAACAAGTCATACATGTTTATGTCGCTTTTTGCTTGTTTGGGTGGAACGTGTAGGCCTTTTGTCCCATACATTTCTATGAGCCTGCTGTAAGGCATCAGTTGTTCCGCCAAGTCTTCAGGCGCACCATGCCGCAGCAGAAGATTCTTGCCGCTATGCACTTCTGACAATGAAGCAGGCGTATTGTTGGCTGTCACCAATGCCTGCTTAAATAAGTTCCAGTTCCGGGTAATCAGTTTTGGATTGTTGGACGAGTTGATAATCTCCGTTATCTTTTTGTCTTCAATCCTGTGTACGCGGTCCAACGAATTTTCAGAAAGTTGCATCTGTCCGTTCGTGCAAACCAGTCGAAGATAATAGTTGCCAAGCTCTATCTCTCCGAGATTCCATTTTAAATACAGTCCGTTGGTAACAAACTCATCGTTGTTGAAAGGCGCATCGTGTTGTGGATAAATAGGCATCAAGCGTACGATTATGCCATATGCGGCACGGGCGGAGCCCTGCAATTGGTCAACCTCATAACTGTATTTGTCGGCAAGTATTTCGACGACATCGAAAAAAGAGCGCATGGGTATCGCTTCTTCGTCCAACGGTACAATACCGTCAACTATGCTTTCGGCAGCATTGGCTATTAACGCAAACTTCTTTGGACGAGCCACGCAGTTGGCCATAGCAAAACTGTTTCGCAGATTCATCACAACGTCATTTCCGTAAGCCTGTTTCACTCCTTCGCGCTGGCGAGGCAAAAGTCCTATCAGTTGGTCGAGTCGATTCTGCACGTTTGGGGTGACCATAACTGGTACGCCTCGGATGTTGTAAAAGTTTTCACCTTCGGCAATCAGTTCATTCTTGCTCATCACAATGTAAGGAGCCTGTTCTTGCAAAAGCGCATCACGCCTTGATACATACTCTTTATTTGTCATCACTTATATTGTTAAAAAGTTTATTGAACTTGTCTGCATATTCATGAAGTTGCGAACTGACTTCGTTTTGAAGCTTCCGCAACTTTTGGTCGTTATAAAACCGTTCTTCATCAAAAAACACATCTCCGGTCTGACTGAGACTATAATACAATTTCACGCCGACATCGCCACGCCGATGTTTGGAGAATGTAACATAACGGTCAGAATAGATATTCTTTGGGTTGTCAAGTCGCAGTTCCATCATGGCAGTTATCATGTGCTTCAGTCGGTTGCTGCCAATAAAAGCACCGTTCTTTGTCACTTGTTGTATGGTTAGGAAGGAGGTGTGTACTTTCCTTTCATTTTTCGCCTTGTTTTGCTTTTTAATGATTGATAATAACAAACTCTCGGATTTCTTTAACGTAATATTCTCTTCTTCTTTCACAATGCCTTGTAGTTCGTAAAAGGAATCAATCGCAACAATATCCCAGCCCATACAAAGCGCTTCCTCAAAATCTTCAAGGGCATGTGTTTCGGAATCAAATTCTGCTTCAATAAACATTATATCCAACTCGCCGAACTTAGGATAACGCTGTACGTAAATGGATAAATCGATTTCGTTCATCTCTGCGCTTACAAAAAGCATCTTCACATTAGGCTGCATTCTATGAATGTTTGCCATTAAATCAAGAATGATAGTCGTTTTACCTACACCGGGATCTCCGATAACCATGTAGTTGACTCCTTTCGGAAGGCCACGATAACTGCACAACAACAAGTCCAACACTGTTCCTGACAAATAGTTAACGAACAGGTTCTTGTCGAATCTTATATCCTTGACCTTTACTATCTTTTTCATTCTTAGTTATATTATGTTATGGATAAATAACTAGGCTACTATCATTGTTTATTTAGTTCATTCTGCGTATCAACCGGACGATATAGACTTTTTTCCACCCGAAGGGGGCTCTATTCTTAGGCGAAACGCGCAGCATATATCGTACTGCTGATGATGGGACATTGTGCCACGACGACCGATTGGACCAAAACGACCTGCATACAACAACGCGCCACCATTCTTGTGGGATTGGCTTTCGCGCCGAAAGGATACTCGGACAGGATGACTCTGCCCATGGCGATTATTTCATCCTGCAACGGTCTATTCATCTTATTGTTTTGCGGCAAAGGAAACATTTCGATGCGCCGAATCGGAGCATAGGCAAATTATTTTTTCGTCGGCCACGATTCGGCATTAAGGCCAAGTACTTTTGTAAGAAAAACAGAAGAGATAAACAAAAACCGGCACGGACGGAAAGAAAAAGTACGGAGGAACGAAATGAAACGAGAGAAACTAGTCATATTCATTCTGACATGTATCATTTCTGCCATAATGTTATTCCTGCTTATCCAGCTTTGTGGAGGAATGTCGGAAGAACGGTGGATAAGAATATAAATCAGGAATAAAGCATGGAAAAAGTAACGAAATAATCTTCAATGAACATGGGCTGACTTCCACATCGGCACCGCATTTGGCAGATTTGGCGTAAGAGAGGTCATAGCTGGGAATGAGGCAAAGTTGAAAAGCATGACTTTTATGGCGACGAAAGTCGATATGTAGGCCCGGCTGACAAGTCGGGAGAAACTATATATTGGCATGACGAGAAATGACAAAATGTACGGCAAACACGCCAACCCACGGTCTGGACCCGTCAGAATGGCTTCCGGCACTACCGGCCATACCCGCCCGCCCCACGACCGGTGACACCGGACGAAAGAACGAAACATGCGACCGGAGACCTCATATATTCAGGAAAAGCGCTAACTTTGTAAACATCGGTCCAAGCGGAGACGAACAAGTCCCGAAAGGTCTCAAAAGCCATGGCACTGCATCTGGCTGGCCGCATGCAGCACAAGACCGCTCCTCCGCACATTACGCTTTATTCAAAACGCACCATTATGTCCAAGATCTTAGCCCTCGTCATTCTGATGACAGTCAGCCTCACTGCACATGCCCAATTCGGGCAACGTGACATCCGTTTTGCCTTCGGCGCCGGCTACGACTGCATCCTCAGAACGGCTGGCGAATCCACGCGACACGAAGCCAATTTTTTCCTCATGGGATTCAACGTCTACGCCGATTACGCCACCAATTTTGCCGCTCCGAGCGACCGTCCCTACCAAGGAACATTGGGCTTGACAGACGGCTACCGCTACCACCACTTCAACATTGGGTATGCCATCCCTGTCCGCCAAGTTTACCTAATCCCCATGCTAGGCTTTGCCCAACGCGAACGGCTATACTACAACCAGCGGCCACAAGGCGCGCCCCGCGTCCGCACTTATTACGGCTCAGCAGGCGTCGGCATTGCCTACGTAAAAAGCATCACTATGTTCATGTTCAAACTCACGAGCCAACAGGTCGGCTTCTCTGTCGGCCTGAAAATCTAATGCCGGCCCAGCCGGCATCGCCCAAAAACGGAGCCTCGAAAAACGGGAGCAGCGACAGAAATCCCAGCCAGTACTCCCGTTTTTTCTGTCACTGCGACCGTCCGTCCTGTCACGACGACCACCAAACGCCCGAAAAGGACAGACGTGATTTGTATGCTTCGCGAAAAAGCGCTACTTTTGCCGAACTTACTCCACATTGCCCCGCAGCGGGCAAACACTTCGAAGCAGAATGTTAGAGATAAAGAACTTACACGCCTCGGTTGAGGGCAAAGAAATCCTGAAAGGCATCGACCTGACCATTGGCGACGGCGAAGTCCACGTGCTTATGGGTCCGAATGGCTCGGGCAAGTCGACGCTGAGCAATGTGCTTGTCGGCAACCCCAAATACAGCGTCACGGAAGGTTCCGTAACCTTTAACGGCAAAGACCTGCTGGCCCTTCCGGCCGAAGACCGCTCCCACGAAGGTCTGTTCATGTCGTTCCAAATGCCGGTCGAAATTCCCGGCGTGTCGATGACCAACTTCCTGCGCGCCGCCCTCAACGCCAAGCGCAAATACCACGGCCTAGAACCGCTGCCGGCAGGCGAGCTGCTTAAGCTCTTGCGCGAAAAGCGGAAACTGGTGGGCCTCGACGCCCACTTCATGAGCCGCGGCGTGAACGAAGGGTTCAGCGGAGGCGAGAAAAAGCGCAATGAGATATTCCAAATGGCCGTGCTCGAACCCTCATTGAGCATCCTCGACGAAACAGACTCCGGCCTGGACGTCGACGCACTGCGCACCGTGGCCGAAGGGTTCAACCAGCTGCGCACGCCGCAGACGAGCGCCATCGTCATCACGCATTACCAACGCATGCTCGACTATCTCCGGCCCGACTACGTGCACGTCCTGGTCGACGGACGCATCGTCAAAAACGGCGACGCTTCCTTGGGTTACGCCATTGAGGAACGCGGTTTCGACTGGATCAAGAACGAAATAAACGCCTAAGCCATGAGGGCCGAACAACAGTACCTTGAACTCTTCGACAAGGAGCGCGACACCCTCTTCCGCCACAGCTGCGACACCCTCAACGCCCGCCGCGACACGGCCCGCCGCGACTTGGACACCCGCGGCTTCCCGACGTATCACGACGAGCGTTGCAAGTACACCGACGTGGCATCCGCTTTCGCACCAGACTATGGGCTTAACCTCTCGCGCATCGTTCCGAGTGTCGATCCCTACGCCGCTTACCGCTGCCAGGTACCTAATCTGAGCACAAGCCTCTACTTCGTCGTCAATGACTGCGTCATGCCTCCCTCGGGCACCAACGCTCCCCTCCCCGACGGTGTTACGCTGTGCTCCATGCTCGAAGCAGCCCGGCGCTGCCCCGACCTGCTTGACGCTCACTATGGCCGGCTGGCCGACACGGCCGCAGACGGAATCACGGCGCTCAACACGATGATCGCCCAAGACGGCCTGTTCATCCATGTGGCTGCGGGCGTGAAATGCGCCCGGCCGATCCAGATTGTCAACGTATCTGCGGCACAGATCGACCTGCTCTCGACGCGACGTGTACTTATCATCGTCGAACCCGGCGCCGAACTCTCACTCCTTTTCTGCGACCACTCAGACGACCGGCACAGCTACGTCACTACCCAAGTCGTCGAGACTTTCGTCGGACACGACGCCCGCCTCAACCTCTACTCCATCGAAGAGACGCACTCCGGCAACAAGCGGTTCAGCCACTTATATGCCGACCTGAAAGACAACAGCCGTCTCACTTTGGGCAGCATCACGCTCATGGCTGGCCTGACCCGTAACCGCACGGACATCCGCCTGACGGGACAGGGCGCCGAGGCCTGCGCCTATGGCTGTGTCGTAGCCGACGGGAAGGAGCATGTAGACAACAACCTGCTCGTCGAGCACGCCGCAGAAGGATGCACAAGCGACTTGCTCTACAAGTATGTGCTCGACGGCCGTGCCGTGGGCGCCTTTGCCGGCCACATTCTGGTCCGTCAGGACGCCCAACACACCGTGTCGAACGAGACGAACGCCAATCTCTGCGCTTCGCCCGACGCCCGCATGTACACGCGCCCCATCCTCGAAATCTATGCCGACGATGTCAAGTGCAACCACGGCTCGACTATCGGCCGACTCGATGAACAAGCCCTCTTCTACATGCGACAACGCGGCATCGAAGAGGCCGAAGCCCGCCTGCTCCTGCAACATGCCTTTGTGAACGACGTCATCCGCCGCGTCGAGCTCGAACCACTGCGCGACCGTCTCTCACATCTGGTCGAGATGCGATTCCGCGGCCTGCTGCGCCGTTGTGAGGGCTGCACGATGTGCCCGCAATAACCACCACCAAACGCCGGACGTCCCGGCTTCAACCGAAAGCAGCAATGTACGACATCGAAAGCATCAGAAAAGATTTTCCCATACTCAGCCGGACGGTTTATGACCGTCCGCTGGTCTATTTGGACAACGCCGCCACCACGCAAAAACCCCGCGAAGTGGTCGAGGCCATCGTGAACGAATACTACTCGGTCAACGCCAACGTACACCGCGGCGTCCACTTCCTCTCACAGCAGGCCACCGAGCTCCACGAGCAAGCCCGCGAACGCGTGGCGCGCTTTGTCGGGGCGCGGTCGAGCCACGAGATCGTCTTCACGCGCGGCACGACAGAAAGCCTCAACCTTGTCGCGTCGAGTTTCGGCGAGGCCTGCATGAAGGCCGGCGATGAAGTCATACTCAGCACGATGGAGCATCATTCGAACATTGTGCCGTGGCAAATGCTCCGCGACCGAAAAGGCATTGTCATTAAGGTCATACCTATCAACGAAGCAGGCGAGCTCGACCTCAAAGCCTATGAAGAGCTGTTCACCCCCCGCACACGCTTGGTGTCGGTGACGCACGTGAGCAACGTACTGGGGACTGTCAATCCTGTCAAGGAACTCACCGCCGTCGCCCATGCCCACGACGTGCCGATCCTTGTAGACGGCGCACAAAGCGTCCCCCACTTTCCGGTCGACGTGACCGACATCGGCTGTGACTTCCTCACATTCAGCGGGCACAAGGTCTATGGGCCCACAGGCATCGGTGTGCTCTACGGCCGCGAAGACTGGCTTGACCGCCTGCCTCCCTATCAAGGCGGCGGCGAGATGATTGCGCACGTCACGTTTGCCCAGACGACCTATGAGCAACTCCCATACAAGTTCGAAGCCGGTACGCCAGACTATGTCGGCTCGAACGCTTTGGCCGTGGCTTTGGACTATGTCAGCCGTCTCGGCATGGAACACATAGCCGCCCATGAACGCGAACTGACAGCCTACGCCATGGAGCGGCTCGGCGCCATCCCGGGACTCCGTATCTACGGGCAAGCCCGGGAGAAGGACGCTGTCGTAGCATTCAACATCGAGGGAATACATCACCTCGACATGGGTACCCTGCTCGACCGCCTGGGCATTGCCGTCCGTACCGGACACCACTGCGCACAGCCTCTGATGGAACGCTATGGCGTCGAGGGTATGGTGCGGGCCTCGTTCGGCCTCTACAACACCCTTCAGGAAATCGACACACTGGCCGAAGGCATCGAGCGTATACGCAAAATGTTCTGACCGCAGCGACTGAAAAAACAGCCAGCCGTCCGGAAGTTTCTGCCAGCCGTCCAAAATTTTCCGGACGGCTGGCTGTTTTTACGAATCATGGCCATCACCACACCTGACACGTCAGAGGCCCGGAAACAGCTGTTTCCGGGCCTCTGACGTAGGTTTCCACTGTCACAGTGAGGTCGGGGGTTATTCCAGATAAGTATAACCGTAAAGTCCGGAACGATAATTGGCGATGAACTCCTTACCCTCCTCTATCGTGATGCGCTCCTCCTTCACGGCCTTGCTGACCCACGATTCCAAGCGACGTACAAGTTTCTTGGCGTCATACTGCACGTAGTCCAACACTTCGGCCACAGTTTCACCGTCGATTGTTTTCGCTATCGAGTAACCCGAATCGTCAACCGTCACGTGCACGGCGTTCGTGTCGCCGAAGAGGTTGTGCATGTTGCCAAGGATTTCCTGGTACGCACCTACGAGGAAGACGCCGATGTAATAGCGTTCGCCGGGACGGATGGCGTGCAGAGGAAGGTAAGCCGTCTGTTGTACGGAATTGACATAGTTTGTGATTTTCCCGTCACTGTCGCACGTGATATCCTGCAAAGTGGCGGGACGGTCTGGACGCTCGTCGAGTCGCTGGATCGGCATAATCGGGAAGAGCTGGTCGAGCCCCCATGAATCCGGCAACGACTGGAAGAGCGAGAAGTTGCAGAAATACTTGTCTGCAAGGAGTTTGTCAAGTTTCCGGAGTTCGTCGGAGACATGCTTCTGGTGATGCACAAGATCGTTAACCTCGCGCGTGATGCTCCAATAGAGACTTTCGATCTGCGCGCGGGTCTTCAAATCGATGATGCCATGGCTGAACAGGTCGAGCGCCTCCTCTCGGGTTTGTTCGGCATCGTGCCAGTCTTCAAGCATGGAACGCGGCGAAAGTTTGTCCCATATCTCCGAAAGGTCGCGCACAAGCGGGTGATCATCCTCCGAGGCTTCGAAGTTTTCATCCATCTGCGGGACGCTCACGCTTTCCAGCACGTCGAGAATCAAGACGGAGTGATGAGCAGTCAGCGAGCGGCCGCACTCGGTGATAATGTTCGGATGGGGTATATGGTTCCGGTCAGCGGCTTCCACAAAAGTATAGACACAGTCGTTAACGTACTCTTGGATGGAATAGTTGACCGAACTGCCCGAATTGGCAGAGCGCGTGCCGTCATAATCGACGCCCAAGCCGCCACCGCAATCGACGAACTCAATCGAGAAACCGAGCGCATGAAGCTGCACATAGAACTGAGCGGCCTCACGCAAGGCCGAAGAAATGGCGCGTATCTTCGGGATTTGGCTGCCGATATGGAAGTGGATGAGTTTCAGGCAGTCTTTCATGTTCATCGCTTCGAGAAGGCCAAGGGCTTCTAACAACTCGCTTGAATTCAGGCCGAACTTCGAAGCGTCGCCGCCACTCTCTTCCCACTTTCCGGCTCCCGAAGACGCCAGCTTGATACGGATGCCGAGATTGGGACGCACACCCAATTTCTCGGCCGTATGGGCAATGATTTGCAGTTCGGGAAGCTTTTCGACAACAAGGAATACGCGCTTGCCCATCTTTTGGGCCAGCAAGGCCAGCTCTATGAAATTCTGATCTTTATGCCCGTTGCAAATAATGAGACTGTCGCTGTCCATGTTGGTCGCCAAGACAGCATGAAGCTCCGGTTTGGAACCGGCTTCAAGTCCCAAATTATATTTTTTACCGTGGCTGATGATCTCCTCCACGACCGGACGCATCTGGTTTACCTTTATGGGAAAAATGATGAAATGTTCGGCCTGGAATTTATATTGCTTGGCAGCCCGCTTGAAACAATCGTCCGTCTTTTCGATACGGTTGTCCAATATGTCAGGAAAACGCACGAGCAAAGGGGTCGACAAGTCGCGCATGGCCAAGTCATCGACCAGTTCCTTCAGGTCTACTTCGACGCCGTCTTTCCGGGGAGTCACATAAACGTGCCCTTTCTCATTAATCCCGAAATAACTGACGCCCCATCCTCCGATATTATACAATTCTTCGGAGTCTTCGATTCTCCATTTTCTCATTTCGATTCCGTCGTGAGATTAAGTTATAGATTTAGGTATTGCTTGATATGGCGTACAATGCCGTTTATTTTCGATGTACTGTCAAGCACATCAATGTCCACGACGTAGCGTGCTTTCATGTAATACGGCTCCCTCTCTGCCAGCTGAGCGGTGATGAAACTGCGCAATTCCTCAGGCGACTTCCCTTTCAGCAATGGACGTTCGCCGCGGCTCATGGCGATGTGTTTCAGCAGGGTGCCGACAGACGCTTTCAGATAGACAGTTTCGCCGTACCGGTTCATAAAGTCCATGTTGTCGTAGAAACAAGGTGTTCCTCCACCGCACGAAAGCACGATGTCCTCGAACGTAGCCACTTCATGAAGCATACGCTGCTCCAAGTCCCTGAACACGGATTCACCCTTTTCGGCAAAAATTTGCGCAACCTTGCTGTGAAACCGTTCCTCTATGTACCAATCAAGGTCATAGAACGTGCGTCCGAGCGACCGGCCGAGCGATTTGCCGACAATAGTTTTGCCCGCACACATGTAACCGACAAGAATGATGCTCTTCATGACCAGTTCACGCTTTACGGCGTCGCCGCGAGGGGCGTGCCGGTTTGTCAGCTTCAGCAGCGATAATAGCCTTACACTCGTCGTAGGTCAGTTCCTTGGCCTTGTCTGCCATGTTCTTGGGGATTTTGTAGTTTTTCCCTTTATAGGCAATGTAAGGGCCAAAACGGCCATTGAGCACTTCCATCTCTGTGTCCTCTTCAAAGGTCTTTATGTGGCGTTCGGCTTCCGCTTTACGCTTGGCCTCTATCAAGGCGATAGCGTTGTCAAGCGTCACGTCCATCGGGTCTGTCCCTTTGGGAATCGAAACGAACTTACCGGCATGCTGCACGTAAGGACCGAAACGGCCGGCATTGACCGTCACGGTCTTTTCCTCATACTCTCCCAAAGTCCGGGGCAGTTTGAAGAGTTCGAGCACCTCGTCGAGCGTAATGGTTTCGAGGCTTTGTCCGGGTTTCAACGTGGCGAAACGAGGTTTCTTCCCAACACCGGCCTCACCGATCTGGGCCATCGGTCCGTAGCGCCCTATCTTGACCGAGACAGGTTGCCCCGTCGCGGGGTCAGCGCCCAGCACCCGTTCGCCGACCTTATGCTCACTCTTTTCTGCTAAGGTCTTTTCGACTTGGGGCTCAAAGTCATCATAAAAACTACGCATCAGTTCGGTCCAATCTTTCTTACCTTCGGCGACTTCGTCAAACTCTTTCTCCACATGGGCGGTGAAGTTATAATCCATAATGTCGGGGAAGTAAGACAGAAGGAAGTCATTGACCACAATGCCTGTATCAGTTGGAATGAGTTTGTTTTTCTCTGCACCGACAGTCTCGGTCTTCGTCTCTTCCGTTACATCGTCACCAACAAGAGTCAGCTGGTGGAACGTTCTGGATGCGCCTTCTTTGTCAGCTTTCACAACATACTCACGTTGTTGGATGGTCGATATGGTCGGCGCATACGTCGACGGACGCCCGATTCCGAGTTCTTCAAGTTTGTGAACCAACGAGGCTTCGGTGTAACGCGAGGGCTGCTGCGTAAAACGCTCTTGGGCCACGATTTCCTGGCGTTCAAGCCGTTGCCCTTCGTTCATGGGAGGGAGCAGACGTCCCTCCTCCTCATTGTCGGCGTCGTTGTCATGCGATTCGCGATAGACACGAAGGAAGCCGTCGAACTTCACGACCTCTCCGGTGGCAACGAACTGATAGTCGGATCCATCTACATTGATGCTCACCACCGTCTTCTCCAAACGGGCGTCTGCCATCTGACAGGCTAACGTACGTTTCCAAATCAGTTGGTAAAGCCTCTTTTCTTGTGCAGTACCAGTTATGTTTTCGCGGGCCATGTCCGTCGGACGAATGGCTTCATGCGCTTCTTGTGCCCCTTTGGTATGCGTGTGGTAATGGCGGAGCTGATGGAATTCAGCCCCCATCTGGTCCTCGATCACTGTCTTGCAACTGTTCAGACAAAGCGTCGAAAGGTTCATCGAGTCTGTTCGCATATACGTAATCAGTCCCGACTCGTACAGTCCCTGCGCCACACGCATGGTCAACGCCACCGGGAAGCCCAGCTTGCGGGCAGCTTCTTGTTGGAGTGTCGACGTCGTGAACGGAGGCGCCGGAGTGCGCTTTGTGGGACGTGTCGTGATGCTCGAAATGGTAAAGTCGGCCGTCCGGCATCCTTCGAGGAAATGCTCCGCCTCGGCTGCCGTTTTGAAGCGTGCCGACAATTCCGCTTTAAGCAAGGCGACAGTCCCATTCAGTGTCGGTACACGGAATTCGCCCGTTACACGGTAAGACGCCTCGGGCTTGAATTGTGCAATCTCGCGCTCCCGCTCGACAATCAGACGGACAGCCACACTTTGTACACGTCCTGCCGAGAGATTAGGCCGCACCTTACGCCACAACACCGGCGAGAGTTTGAAACCCACCAGTCGGTCCAAGACACGGCGCGCCTGCTGGGCGTCGACCAGGTTAAGGTCAATATGACGCGGATTGGCAATGGCAGCCAATATGGCAGGTTTTGTGATTTCATGGAACACTATGCGCTTCGAACGTTCCGGGTCAAGACCAAGCACTTCCGCAAGATGCCACGAAATGGCTTCTCCTTCGCGGTCTTCATCGGAAGCCAGCCAAACTGTATCCGATGCCTTTGCTTCTTTTTTCAGTTCACTGACAACTTTCTGCTTGTCCGCAGGAATTTCATATTCCGGCTTGAATGTCTCCAAGTCTACGCCGAAATTCTTTTTCTTTAAGTCGCGTATATGTCCATAACTGGACATAACCTTATAGTCTTTGCCCAGAAATTTCTCTATTGTCTTTGCCTTTGCCGGCGACTCGACTATCACCAGATTCTTACTCATCGTAGCTTCCGCCTTTACTTTTCTGTGCGCAAAAGTAGGAAAAAAAACTGCGTGGGCACACATTAATATATATAAAGTTTCGATTGCACGCCCTGGTGCATGGTCCAAGGTTGTCTGGACACGCCGTCGGCGGCGTGCCGCAGGTTGCCGTCTTGCGACACGCCGGCCTACACATTCCTTCGCTTCGGCGGAGTTTTTCCATCGCCTATGAGGTTAAACGTCAGGCGATGGAAAGGCGACGGACCACAACGACGGATGGCTTCACGGTGAGCTGCGGTTGGATAGCCGAAATTCCGCTCCCATCCGTAAGCCGGATACTGATTGCCAAGGCTGCGCATGGCATCGTCACGAAAGGTCTTGGCCAAAATGGAAGCAGCCGCAATTGACTGGTACTTGCTATCACCTTTGACGATTGTCTGATAGGGAATATCACCATACGGCTTGAAACGGTTGCCATCGACAATGATAAAACGCGGCTGTACAGCCAACACGGACAGAGCGCGGTGCATGGCCTCGATGGAAGCATTCAAGATATTCATCTCGTCAATCTCCTTTGCCGTCACTTCACCCACAGCCCACGCCACGGCATCGCGCATAATCACCTCACGCAGCGCATAACGTTGGCGAGCTGTCAGGCGTTTCGAGTCATCGAGCTGGTTGCTCGCATAACCGTCGGGCAGTATGACGGCAGCCGCAAACACGCTGCCGGCCAGGCAACCGCGCCCAGCCTCGTCGCAACCGGCCTCGATGAGGCCCTCCGCGTTATAGCAGGATAACAAGTTTGTCTTGGTTTGCATAGTTCTTGGATTCATCAGATTATTGTTTATTTCATGGCGATAACGAAGCGGAACATCCACTTGCCTGCAAGAAAGAAAAGACGCCCCGAAAGGTCTCGGGGCGTCTTCCGCTATGGCTCGGGACCGGACGGTCCCGTTCATTCATCATTTCCAAGGAACGACTCAACGACGGTCGCGACGAGCACTGCGGTGCTCACCTCCACCGCGTTCACGGCGGACAGGACGCTCCTCGTAGTCAGCCGGTTTTTCTTCAAGCACGCGGTGCGAGAGACGGAACTTACCGGTCTTTTCGTCGATATCGAGGAGCTTCACGCGTATCATGTCGCCTTCCTTGATGCCGGCTTCCTCCACCGTTTCAAGGCGACGCCATGCAATCTCGCTTATGTGGAGCAAGCCTTCGCGGCCCGGCATGAACTCCACGAAACAACCGTAAGGCATAATGCTCATCACCTTGGCGTCATAAACTTCGCCGACCTCGGGGATAGCCACGATGGCGCGGATCTTGGCCACTGCGGCCTCGATGGACGCCTTGTCGGGAGCACTTACCTGCACCTTGCCCACTCCGTCTTCTTCGTCGATGGTGATGGTGGCGCCGGTGTCTTCCTGGATGCCTTGGATGATTTTTCCGCCCGGGCCGATGACAGCACCGATAAACTCTTTGGGTATGGTGAACTGCTCCATACGGGGAACTTGCGGTTTGAAGTCAGGGCGCGGACGGTCGAGCGTTTCCATCATCTTGCCGAGGATGTGCTCGCGACCGGCTTTGGCCTGCATCAGGGCTTTTTCAAGGATTTCGTACGACAAGCCATCGCATTTGATGTCCATCTGCGTGGCGGTCAGTCCCTTGCGCGTGCCTGTCGTCTTGAAGTCCATGTCGCCCAGGTGGTCCTCATCGCCGAGGATGTCAGAGAGGACGGCATACTTGTCTTCGCCCGGGTTCTTGATAAGTCCCATCGCGATACCCGAGACGGGTGACTTGATGGGCACACCGGCGTCCATCAGCGACAGCGTACCGGCACAAACCGTGGCCATCGACGAAGAGCCGTTTGATTCGAGGATGTCTGAAACGATACGTACCGTGTAGGGGAAATCCTCGGGCAATTGTCCTTTGAGCGCACGCCATGCCAGATGGCCGTGGCCAATCTCGCGACGGCCCACACTGCGCTGTGCCTTTGCCTCACCAGTGGAGAAAGGCGGGAAGTTGTAGTGAAGGAGGAAACGCATGTAGCTCTTGTCGAGCACGTCGTCCACCATCTTCTCGTCGAGTTTCGTACCGAGCGTACAGGTGGCCAGCGACTGCGTTTCGCCGCGGGTGAAGATGGCCGATCCGTGAGGCATGGGCAGCGGGCCGGCTTCGCACCAAATGGGTCGGATGTCGGTCGTAGCACGACCGTCGAGGCGTTTGCCTTCGTCAAGGATGCAACGGCGCATGGCGTCGCGCTCCACGTCGTGATAATAGCGGTCGATGAGCGTGTTCTTCTCTTCCAATTCAGCAGCATCGAGGTCTGCGTGGGCAGCGGCATACTCCTCCTTGAAATCCTCACGGATTTTCGTAAAAGCCTCTTCGCGCTGGTGCTTGTCGTGGTCGCCGGCCTCGGCGATGGCGTAGGCCTTGTCATAGCAGGCTTCGCGGACAGCTTTACGGAGCTCCTCGTCGTTCACCTCATGACAGTATTCGCGCTTCACGTCAGTGCCAAGCTCCTTGGAGAGTTCCTTCTGCAAACGGCACATAGGCTTGATGGCCTCATGGGCGGCTTTAAGCGCACCGAGCAGGTCCTGTTCGGAGACTTCGTCCATTTCGCCCTCAACCATCATGATATTTTCCTCCGTTGCGCCGACCATGATGTCCATGTCGGCAGCTTTGAGCTGTTCGAAGGTCGGATTGATGACGTACTTCCCGTCGACGCGAGCCACGCGGCACTCGGAGATCGGCCCGAGGAACGGTATGTCCGAGCAAGCCAAAGCGGCCGACGCTGCAAATCCGGCAAGGGCATCAGGGATGTCGACGCCGTCAGCCGAATAAAGGGTGATGCTCACGTAAACCTCGGCATGATAGTTGTCGGGGAAGAGGGGGCGCAAGGCGCGGTCAACCAGGCGTGAGGTCAGAATTTCGTAGTCTGAGGGGCGACCTTCGCGCTTGGTGAAACCACCCGGAAAGCGACCGGCGGCTGAATACTTCTCACGGTAATCGCATTGTAACGGCATGAAGTCCGTGCCAGGTACGGCGTCCTTTGCAGCCACCACCGTGGCGAGCAACATCGTGTTGCCCATGCGCAGCATGACTGCGCCGTCGGCTTGCTTGGCCAACTTCCCCGTCTCGATGCTTATGGTACGTCCATCAGGCAGTTCGACGGTCTTTGTAATCACGTTCATCTGAATTTCTTTTATTGTTTCCTTATATGTCGTCAAAAATCGCACAAAATTAGTGATTATCTTTGAGATACACCCCGCAGCTTTGCGAAAATATCCATGGCCCGCAGTTTTTCTGCCCGCTTGCCCCGGCCGGACTACTGACAAGGGCGTAAAAACAAATAAGCTGACAGAGGACACCGGAGCAGCGACCGTTTTTTCTGTCACGGTTCCGGTTTTCTCTGTCAGCCGTCCCGTCGCACCGGACATCCCTCCCGGAAAACCACGACGGCACACGGCCACCACACGTTTCGCTCTCTCAACACTTCATAAGGGATATTAAAACGCTCCACTTTTTTTGGGCGAATAAGGAAAAGGACGTATCTTTGCACACAAATTCAGGAGGATAATACAGAAAGGGTTCCAGCCTACACAGGCAGGAATTCTTTTTCTTATTATGCCGTATCCGGAACTTACAGAGCAATCGTAAAACACTCAAAAATAAACACAGAAATGGCTTACATGACCCAAGAAGGCTACGACAAAATGGTGGCCCAACTCAAACAACTGGAAACCGTGGAGCGTCCTAAGGCCTCAGCAGCCATCGCCGAGGCACGCGACAAAGGCGACCTGTCGGAAAACAGCGAGTACGACGCCGCCAAAGAGGCCCAGGCCATGCTTGAAATCAAAATTAACCAGCTCAAAGCTGTCATTGCCGAAGCAAAAATCATCGACCCGTCCAAGCTCAAGAGCGACGTGGTGCAAATTCTCTCGACCGTGGAAATGAAGAACACCAAAACGGGCATGAAGATGAAATACACTATCGTCAGCGAGAGCGAAGCGAACCTTCGCGAGGGAAAAATCTCGTCGACAACGCCCATAGCGCAAGGATTGCTGGGCAAAAAGGTAGGCGACGTGGTCAACGTGAAAATCCCTCAGGGCACTATCGAGCTCGAAATCATCAGCATCAGCTATTAACGTCGACGGCGGACGCTGCCAGTTGTCCGCCGCCCTTAAAATCTTACGACCATGACCATTTTCAGCAAAATCATCGCCGGAGAAATCCCCAGCTACAAGTGTGCCGAAAATGAGCGCTTCTATGCGTTCCTCGACATCAACCCCGTGGCCAAAGGCCATACGCTGGTGGTACCGAAGCACGAGGTAGACTATCTTTTCGACCTCGACGACGACGAACTCGCCGCCATGACCATCTTTGCCAAACGTGTGGCCAAAGCCATCCAAGCAGCCTACCCCTGCCGCAAAGTGGGCGTAGCCGTGCTCGGGCTTGAAGTGGCACACGCCCATATCCACCTCATCCCGCTGCAAAGCGAGGGTGACATGGACTTCCGCCGGCCGAAATTACAACTGCCCGCAGAAGAGATGGAAGAAATCGCCCGACGCATCCGCGAACATTTCTAAACAAATCCATTCGCCCCTCAACCCTTGTAGACAGAAAGCCCCCGGGCAGGGAATGCCGATTTTGGCGTCTTCCCTGCCCGGGGGCTTTCTGTGCATTGACGGTTCAAAGCCCAGTCACGTTGTCCGGCTCTTTCATGAGCAGTTCGACAGCTTTCCTCACTATCGGGTTACGCTCGTTCACTATGCGGAAATACTCTGACCGGTCCCATAAGTCGTAAGCCACAAGCGCTTTGAGCATGAAACGCAGCTGCGGCACCGTCTCGGCTTGTTCCGCACTGTCCTTGGGAACGACTTTGAGACTCTTCCCGCGGCTGATGATGCTGTCGACAAGACTCTGAGGCACTTCATAACGGGCAACGAAATCCTCGATGCTACCATAGTTTTTCGAAAGCGCCTTGCGGTTCTGGTCGATGTAGTGGAGCGAAAGCTCGTTGATGATGTTCTGACGGCTGAGGGCTGTATAGAAACGCGTATAGGCCGTCGTGTCTGTCGGCACGAAATAGTCAGGCATGATGCCTCCGCCTCCATAGACAGTGCGTCCCCGTTCAAGCGTTTTATAGACCTTGCTCGAATCAAGATGGACGCTGTCGATGCTCGTCAGCTCGCCATGCGTATAACGGTTCACCAAGTCCATGTCATAGTCCCGCTTGTTCCCTTTCTCGTAGGGCTTCTGTATGCACCGGCCCGAAGGCGTGTAATAGTGCGCCACGGTGAGGCGTATCATTGCTCCGTCGGGCAGGGGAACCGGACGTTGCACCAATCCCTTTCCAAACGTGCGGCGGCCTACGATGATGCCGCGGTCGTGATCCTGGACAGCACCCGAAACGATTTCAGCCGCCGAGGCCGTAAACTCGTCGACCAGCACGGCCAACCGCCCTTTGCCGAAACGTCCGCCCCCCTTGGCAGTATACGTCTCGCGCGGTATGGCCCGGCCTTCTGTATAAACGATGAGGTCACCTATCTCCAAGAACTCATTAGCCACGTCGACAGCTGCACCAAGGTAACCGCCGCCATTGTATTGCAGGTCTAGGATGAGTGATTTCATTCCCTTCTGCTCCAATTTCTTGATAGCCTCACGCACTTCACTGCCTGAGGTCTGTGCAAAATTGTCGAGACGGATGTAACCGATGCCCGGGCGGATGAGATAAGCGGCGTCAAGCGAGTTCACAGGAATCTTGTCACGGGTCACGCGGAAAGTAAGCATCCCCGACGCACCACGGCGCACCACGCCCAACTCGACCTGCGTGCCTTTCGGACCACGCAGAAGGCTCATGATGGTGTCGCGAGGCATTTTCACACCAGCTATGGGCCGGCCGTCAACACGGACAATACGGTCGCCGGCCAGGATACCTGCACGCTCGCTCGGTCCCTTCGAGACAGGCTGAATGACAAGCAGCGTATCGTTCAGTATGTTGAACTGCACGCCGATACCTTCAAAATTGCCTTGCAAGGGTTCATTGAATTTCTGCGTCGCCTTGGCGTTGGTGTACGTCGAATGCGGATCGAGTTTCGTCAGCATCCCGTTGATGGCATCTTCCACCAGTTTTTCTTGGTCGACACTGTCCACATACAGGTTGGATATGGCCACTTCGGCCACTTGGAGCTTGCGTAACTGCACGGCGTCGATGTTTATCTTCGCGTCCTGCTGGGCGACAGCCGTCGTCGTACACAACAAAGCGAGTAACGTCAGGAACTTTCTCATTATGCTGTTTGGTGTGATAAACGTAGTTCAAGGTTTCTTGGGCAGGAAGTCGGACACGTCTTTCCCAAAGGCTATCAATTCGCGTACGACGCTCGACGACACACTCGAATAATGCGGTTCGGTGAAAAGGAGCACTGTCTCGATGCCCGACAGGCGATGGTTCATATTGGCAATATCCCGCTCATACTCAAAGTCCTTCACAGAACGCAGGCCACGTAGGATGAACCTTGCGCCGACGCGATGGGCGAAATCAATGGTCAGGTCATCGTAACTCTCAACCCGCACGCGGGGCTCGTCGGCGTAGAGGCGGCTGATGGCGGCGACGCGCTCCGAAGGAGTATAAAGGGCGCGCTTGCTCTCGTTGAGACCGACACCGATGACAATCTCGTCGAACAGCGGCAAACCGCGTTCGACAATGCTGGCATGACCGATGGTAAACGGATCGAAACTGCCTGGGAAAATAGCGACTTTCTTCATGATGCTGATTTGTTATGAGGAGAGCCTTTACGCTTCGTCGCTGACGTTGTCGACCGGGTCCTCTTCGACGACAAGGTGATTGATGATAAACGTCTGACGCTCCATCGTGTTCTTCCCCATATAGTATTCGAGCAGTTCCTTTACCTGATCGCTCTTGTGGAGTTGGACCTGTTCCAGTCGCATCTCCGGCCCGATGAAGTGCTTGAACTCATCGGGTGAGATCTCTCCCAGTCCCTTGAACCGTGTGATTTCAGGATCCGGGCCAAGACGTTCAATGGCTGCAAGGCGCTCCTCCTCAGTGTAACAGTAAATCGTCTCGAACTCCGAACGGTCCGTGCTTTTCGCCTTCTTCAAGATGGCGGCGCCGGCACTCTGCTCGTCGATGCCGGACAGCTTGGCGGCCGTGCGGACCTTCTTTTTCTTATTCCTGACGCGGAACAAAGGCGTTTGGAGAATATAGACGTGTCCCTTCTTGATGAGGTCGGGGAAAAATTGCAGGAAGAAGGTAATCATGAGCAAGCGGATGTGCATCCCGTCGACGTCAGCGTCAGTCGCGACGATTACCTTGTTATAGCGGAGTCCGTCGAGGCCGTCCTCAATGTTGAGGGCGGCTTGCAGGAGATTGAACTCCTCATTTTCGTAAACCACTTTCTTCGTCAGCCCGAAGCAGTTGAGCGGCTTGCCGCGCAGCGAGAAGACGGCCTGGGTGTTCACGTCGCGGCTCTTGGTGATGGAGCCGCTCGCAGAGTCTCCCTCGGTGATGAAGATAGAGCTGTCGTAGCGTGGGTCGGCCGTATCGTCGTCATCCTTGCGGCCGCCCTTCACCGCATCGTTCAGGTGAATGCGGCAGTCGCGCAGTTTGCGATTGTGGAGGTTGGCTTTCTTCGCCCGCTCGCGGGCCAGCTTCGTCACCCCGGCGATGGCCTTGCGCTCCTTCTCGCTTTCCTGTATTTTTTGAAGGAGGACGTCAGCCGTGTCGGCGTTCCGGTGCAGATAGTTGTCCACCTGCTCTTTCACGAAGTCGCCCACGAACTTGTTGACACTGACGCCGGAAAGTGGGTAGGGCTGCCCGTCGCTGTCCTTGTCGGGCGCCATGTAGAGGGAGCCGAGCTTGATTTTCGTCTGGCTCTCGAAGGTAGGCTCGATGACGTTGACGGCGATGGCGGCAACGAGGCCGTTGCGGATGTCTTGGACGTCCATGTTCTTGCCGTAGAACTCCTTGATGGTGCGGGCGATGTGCTCTTTCAGGGCGCTCTGGTGCGTGCCGCCCTGGGTGGTGTGCTGGCCGTTGACAAAGGAGTAGTATTCCTCGCCGTACTGGCTGGTGTGGGTGAAGGCGATTTCGATGTCCTCGCCCACGAGATGGACAATCGGGTAAAGCCCCGTGTTGGTCATGTTGTCGTTGAGGAGGTCCACGAGGCCGTTCCGGCTCACGATGCGGCGGCCATTATAATATATGGAGAGGCCCGCGTTGAGATAGGTGTAGTTGCGGAGCATCGTTTCGACGAACTCGGGGCGGTAGTGGTAGCCCACGAAGAGCGTGTCGTCGGGCTCAAAAAAGACATAGGTGCCGTTGTCCTCGCTGGTAGGCTCCTGCGTGTCGCTGACGAGGTTGCCGCGCTCGAAGACAGCGGTGCGTTTCACCCCGTCGCGCACGCTGGCCGTCACAAAGCGGGCGCTCAGGGCGTTGACGGCTTTGGCGCCCACGCCGTTCAGGCCGACGCTCTTCTTGAACACCTTGGTATCGTATTTCCCTCCGGTATTGAGCATACTGACCGCTTCGACCAGTTTGCCCAACGGTATGCCCCGGCCGTAGTCGCGCACCGAAACGCGGAGGTCGTCGGCCACGGTGATGTCGATGCGCTTACCGATGCCCATGCGGAACTCGTCGATGCTGTTGTCGATGATTTCCTTCAAGAGCACGTAGATACCGTCCTCGATGTGTGAGCCGTCGCCCAACCGGCCGATGTACATGCCCGGCCGGGTGCGCACGTGCTCCATGTCGGAGAGATGGCGGATGTTTTCTTCCGTGTAACTGACTGTCGTATTCGTTTCTTCCATTGTCGTCGTTGTCTGTGTGCCCGGGTCAGAGGGCGGCGCCGTAGCAGCGGCGGCGCTTGTGCTGCTCAGTGCGCAGGTACTGCCACTGCGACTGCACCTTCTCGTTGGCTTCCAGCTCGGGGTTGGTCTCGCCATACTCAAAGCCCATCTTCTGATAGACAGGTATGAGGTCCGTGAAGAGCAGGGCGTTGACCCCTTTGTTCTGGTACTCTGGCTTCACAGCTACGAGGAGCAGGTCAAGAATCTTGGGCTTGCGCCAAAGCAGTGCCCTGAGCAAATGGAACCACCCCCAAGGAAGCAGGCGTCCCTTGGCTTTCTGCAAAGCGCGCGACAGGCTGGGCATCGAGATGCCTACGGCCACGAGTTCGCCCACAGCAGTCTCGACGAGGGTTACCATGCGCAGGTCGAGAATCGGTATGTACATTTTTACATACTGGTCGATCTGGCGCTCTGTCATCTCCGAATAGCCGAACAGCGGGGCATAGGCTTCGTTGATGAGCCGGAAGATTTCGTGCGCCTGGCCGGAGCGGACCACGTCGCGCTTCGACTTGATTTTCCGCACGCGCAGGTCATACTTGCGGCGTATGATGTCGGCCACACGCTGGTACTTGTCGGGAATCTGTTCGGGCACATAGAGCTTCATCTCCACCCAATCCGTCACCTTTTCGAAACCCAAGGCCTCCATGTGACCGGGATAGTAGGGATAGTTGTACGTGGTGGCCATCGTCGAGAGTTGGTCGAAACCTTCGATGAGCATGCCCTCGGCGTCCATGTCGGTGAAGCCGAGCGGTCCCACGATTTCCGTCATGCCGCGCGCCCTGCCCCACTCCTTCACGGTGTCGATGAGGGCGCGGCTCACCTCGGCTTCGTCCACGAAGTCAATCCAGCCGAAGCGCACCTGCTTCTTTTGCCATTTCTCATTGGCCCGGTGGTTGATGATGGCCGCCACGCGTCCGACGATGCGACCGTCGCGCAGCGCCAGGAAATAGTCGGCCTCGCAGAACTCGAACGCCGCGTTCTTCTCGCGGGAGAAGGTGTTCAGCATGTCGTCGTAAAGGTCGGGAACGGAATAGGGATTGCCTTTATAGAACTCGTAATTGAAACGGATGAAGCGTTTCAAGTCTTTTCGGGTCGTTACTTTCTTGATCTCGACAGCCATTTGCCTATGTTGGGGTGAAACGTGCGAAAAACTTTCAGTCTGCAAATTTACGCTTTTTTCCTGACCGCAACACCTCGAAGCCGGGCAAAAAAGCACCCCGGCCCGCCACCTCTCGTCCCACGAAACGGCAGGACAACGGATCAGCGAAACCCTAAAAACGGCTTGGGTAACAGAGCTTCCTAAATAACTGACAGGAATTTCTGTCGGCCGTCCCGTAAATCCTGACAGCCGTTCAGGAAATTCTGCCACCCAGAATGTTCGTCTGCCCCGGCTGCCGAAAAAATCAGGCCGTCTGTTTGGCCCGCTCAAAAGTTTTCCGTACTTTTGCACCGCTATCTAACGATAAGCAAAGAGTTTGTTCCGTAGTGTAATGGTTAGCACTAGAGTTTTTGGTTCTCTCAGTCTCTGTTCGAATCAGGGCGGAACAACATCAGGAAAGGGCTGGGCGGCATGACGTCCAGCCCTCTTTTTTTGTAAAACACACTCCCTAAAACTATGGGCATATTCATCCGCAAACCCATCAGCCAGCTCGTCAGCGAAGCCAGCGAGACCGGCAGCCAAAGTCTTCGGCGCGTGCTTGGCCCCGGCAGCCTCATCGCGCTCGGCGTCGGCGTCATCATCGGCGCCGGCCTTTTCTCCATCACCGGCACAGTGGCCTCGGCCTACACCGGCCCTGCCATCACGCTGGCCTTTGTCGTGGCAGCCATCGGATGCTGCTTCGCAGGCCTCTGTTACGCCGAATTCGCCTCGATGATCCCCGTCGCGGGCAGCGCCTACACCTATGCCTACGCCACAATGGGCGAACTCATCGCCTGGATCATCGGTTGGGACCTCGTGCTGGAATACTCTGTGGCTGCCACCACGGTAAGCATCTCATGGAGCCGCTACTTCGTCGTCGTGCTCGAAGACTTCGGCATCCACCTGCCGCCTGCACTGACGGCCTGCCCTTGGGACGGCGGCATCGTCAACCTGCCGGCGGCTTTCATCGTCGTGGCAATGAGTCTCTTCCTTGTGCGCGGCACAAAGGGAAGTTCGGTGCTCAACGGCATCATTGTCTTCCTGAAAGTGGCCGTAATTGCCCTTTTCATCGGACTGGGATGGCGCTACATTGACCAAGCCAATTATACCCCCTATCTTCCGCAGAACACCGGCGTGCTCGGCGAGTTCGGCTTTTCGGGCGTCATGCGCGGCGCAGCCATCGTTTTCTTTGCCTTTCTCGGCTTCGATGCTGTCAGCACAGCAGCCCAAGAGACAAAAAATCCCAAGCGCGACATGCCTATCGGCATACTGGGCTCGCTGCTTGTCTGCACAGTACTTTACATGCTCTTTGGCCACGTAATGACGGGCGTAGCACACTACACGGAGTTCGCCGGCCACGAGGGCATCGCCCCCGTAGCCATCGCCATCCGCCACATGGGCGAAGGCGGCGCGGAGGCTTTCCCATGGCTCAACCGCGCCATCCTGCTGGCCATCCTCTTCGGCTATTGCTCCGTCATCATGGTCACGCTGCTCGCCCAAAGCCGCATATTCCTTTCGATGAGCCGCGACGGCCTGCTGCCGCCCTTCTTCTCACGCATACATCCCCGTTTCCGCACGCCGGCGCACAGCAATGTGCTCTTCATGGGCGTCGTGGCGCTGATGGCCGCCTTTGTGCCGGCCGAAGTCGCCGGCGAAATGACCAGCATCGGGACACTGCTGGCGTTCACCCTTGTGTGCGCCGCCGTACTTGTCGTGCGCCGCACACAACCCGACGCGCCACGCAGTTTCCGCACACCGTGGGTTCCCCTCGTCCCGGTCTTGGGCATCCTGACCTGCCTCGGACTGATGCTCTTCCTGCCGGCCGACACATGGATCCGGCTCGTCGTATGGATGCTCATCGGCCTCGACATCTACGTGGGCTACGGCCTCAAACGCAGCCATCTCGAAGCGGGCGTTGCCAAACGCCGCGGTGCCTGGCTCATCAACGCCTTGGGCCTCGGACTCGCCGTGCTGTGCGTCGTCACAGGCTTCTGGCACCAGCAGACCGTCGGATGGAGTGAAAGCAAGCTGCTTCTCGTCATCGCCACAGTCTTTGCCGTCAGCCATTTCGCCTACTACACCTGGCGATGGTTCCGGTCCTGAGGAGCCAACATAACGGTCGCCAACCTCTCCCCCCCTGAACGCTTTTCCTGTCGCAGTGACAGAAGAAACGGTCGCAGTGACAGGATTCTCTGTCACTGCGACCGTTTCTTCGCCTTTTCATACCGGGAAAGCGGTCAAAAAACGGGAAAATACAAATTAACTCGTATTTTATTTGGTTAGGAATTCTTTATTTCGAACGTTTGCCCCTGTGGAACGTAAGTCGGAGACGCTTTTCACTATCGGAGTTTGAAACAAAGCCAACATGGAGAGCAGAAACGCACATTCATTTTCAAAATTAACCTTCTAAAATTATTTACCTATGAAAGAACTTATCAAAAAAACAGGTTTACTGCTGATGGTCCTTTTCGCAGGACTTGCGGTTTCATCGTGTAGCGAGGACGACGACCCTCCCGGCGTTTCGGACGACTTAGTCGGCACATGGACCGTCGTCAGCTCTTATTCGGCCGAGTATGAGAACGGCAACTTAGTCTACGAAAGTAACGACGGTGAAGTTGGCCAAGTCTACGTGCTCAGCAAGAACGGCAATATCAACATCTCCGGCTACGACGCCGGCAGATGGGGTGCCAGCGGGAGTAGCTTCATCATCTATTGGGAAGAAGATGGCGAGACTTATCCCGAACAGTACAACATGACCAAGGAATCGGCCGACCGCGTCACCATCAGCTACGACGTCACCTACAACGAGGACGGATCGACATGGCGTGACGTCTATCGCCTCACCTTGGAGCGTCAGGGCGGCAGCGGCAACGACGACGGCGGTGACGGAAACGGCGGCGGTGACGACGGTGGCGACATCGTCGTGAACCCCGAGCCGCCCAGCGGCAACATACCGGAGACCTATCCGGGCGCCCCGGCTGGCGTGCAAGTCAGTGCGTCTGACCTTGTCGGACAGTGGAGAGTGACGAACGGCTATTCCGCTTGGTACGTTAACGGCCACCTCGCCGAATCCGACCCGTACACCCCGGACGACGGCCTCAACGCCACTTGGACCATCAACGCCGACGGCACGTACACCACCTCGGAGGGCGAAAGCGGCACGTGGCGCATCGACGGCACCACGATCTACATCACGATGTTCGAAGAGGGCTACGAACCCGAGACGCTGCCCTTCACGCTGGCCCAATTCACCGGCACGGAAGCCGAGCTCCGCATCGACTATGCCGAAAACATCGACGGCATGACCTACAACAGCGTCGAAAGCATCAGTTTCGAACGTATCTAAACACGCCCGCTCTCCACCACAAACGCACAGCAACGCCCGGGACGGCCAGACCACCCCGGGCGTTTCCTTTATATTGCGCCTGTTCAGCCCAACAGGGCGAGGGCCTTGTTTTCCTCGGCCTCCATGACTTCGCGCTCGCCAGGGCCTTTGTCGTTGACGCCACAAAGGTGAAGGATTCCGTGAATGATGACGCGCCGAAGCTCAGTCTCGTAGTCCACGCCCAGTCCCTCGGCGTTCGAGCGCACCGTGTCGAGGCTGATGAAGAGGTCGCCACTGATGACGTCGCCGGCCGAATAGTCGAACGTGATGATGTCGGTGTAATAGTCGTGCTGCAAGTATTGCCTGTTCACTTCGAGGATTTTCTCGTCGTTACAAAAGACGTAAGCCACGTCGCCCACGCGGCGGCCATGGGCGGCAGCGACGGCCTTGACCCAGGCCGTGATGTCGCGGTGGCGGAAGGCGGGCATCGGGACGTCGATAGTGTGATACGTAATCATGCGTCTGTCGTTTCAGTGTGCGTGTCTGCGGGTTCAAAAAAGGGTAGCCTCTCCATCGCCAAGCTGGTAGCGGTTACGGCCAAGGTGCTCGTAGGCCAAGTCGGTCACCTCGCGGCCGCGGGGTGTGCGTTTGAGGAATCCTTCCTTGATGAGGAAAGGCTCGTAGACCTCTTCGAGCGTGCCGGGATCTTCGCCGATGGCGGTGGCAATAGTGCCCACACCGACGGGACCGCCCTTGAACTTGTCAATAATGGTCGTCAGAATTTTGTTGTCCACTTGGTCGAGGCCGTAACGGTCGATGTGAAGTGCTTCGAGGGCATAGCGGGCGATGTCGACGTTGACATGTCCGTTCCCCTTGACCTGCGCGAAGTCGCGCACACGGCGCAACAAGGCGTTGGCTATACGGGGCGTGCCGCGGCTTCGGCCGGCGATTTCGCGGGAAGCGTCGGCGTCGATCGTGACGCCCAGCAAGCGGGCCGAACGGAGCAGGATGCGTTGGAGCGTCGCCGTGTCGTAATACTCCAAATGGAGGTTGATGCCGAAGCGTGCCCTAAGTGGTGCGGTGAGCAGGCCGCTGCGCGTAGTGGCTCCGACAAGTGTAAAGGGATTCAAGTCGATCTGGATGCTCCGAGCTGCGGGACCGCGATCGATCATTATGTCGATGCGATAGTCCTCCATAGCCGAATAAAGGTATTCCTCGACCACAGGGCTCAGGCGGTGGATCTCGTCGATAAAGAGGACATCGTTGGGTTCGAGCGAGGTGAGCAGGCCCGCCAAGTCGCCGGGCTTATCGAGCACTGGGCCTGACGTGACCTTGAACCCGACGCCCAGCTCATTGGCAATGATGTTCGACAGTGTCGTCTTGCCCAATCCGGGCGGCCCGTGGAGCAACGTGTGGTCGAGAGGCTCATGGCGTAACTTCGCAGCCTGCACGAATACGCACAGATTGTCCACCACTTGCCGCTGTCCGCTGAAATCGTCGAAACTGAGGGGACGGAGTGCATTCTCGTAGTCGCGTTCGGAAGCCACTGGCGCAGTTTGCTGCGCGCGTATGTCAAAAGTATCTTCCATCGACGCAAAGGTACGAATTTTTCGCCGGACGCCCGTCTGTTTCAGTTGCCGAGATAGAAATTCACCGTGGTGACGACACGCACCCGTTTGACGTAGGGCGTATAGCTGTCGCGGTCGCTGACGGTGAAGAGGCCCTGCGAGGCTGACTTGATCTTGCCCAACTCGCTTTCGGAGTCCTTGGCAAACTGTTCGGCGGCCTTGCGGGCGTTGTGCGTGGCCTCTTCGATCATCGCAGGCTTGATGGCGTTCAGGCCGTTGAACTCATACTGCACTTGGTTGCCGTAGTCGTTGGCACTGATGGCTATGCCCGATTTGAGCAGTTCGCCCATCCGCGACATCAGGCTGCGCGCGGCGTCGACCTTGCCGGTCACGACGGTGGTCACGAGTGTCACATTGTAACGGTCGGCCACGCGGTTTGTGTTATAGCGGTCGGCACGCAAATCGACAATCTCGGGAGCGCCCGTACTGATGTCAGTCGCGGGAATGCCATTCTCGACGAGGAAGGCGCGGATCTTGGCCGACACGTCGTTCAACTGGCCGTAGAGCGCAGGCAAATCGTTGCCAGTCGTCTTGTAGACCACCGGCCAAATGACGCGGTCGGCTTTCACTTCGCGCTCGGCCAGCCCCCGGACGGCCACGACGCGTTCGCGGTTTCCCAATGAATTCAGGCCGAAATAGACAAACAGTCCTAATACGGCGAGGCCGAGCGAAAGGATGAGGGTTTCCCAAAGATAGTGTTTCATAGGACAATGACGGTTTGGTTCATAACTATGGTGAAAGCTCGCACAGGTGAATGATTTTGCGGACGGACAGTGTCCGGATTCCCGAGCAGCGGCTTCATGCACCGTATTTGTTTGCGTAAAGATACGACTATTTCGCTTGCCGCACATAGAAGCGCTAATGATTTAACGCTTTTTACGCCCACCTTTCCCAGCCGGCCTGTCGGAGAGGTGAGACGGCTGACAGTTGTTTCTGGACGGCTGACAGAAAATTCTGGACGGCTGACAGAAGAGGCGGGTGCCGGAGCGGAGGCACGCACCGGACAAAGATGCGTCCCGTCCCGCGCGACTGCCGTCACGGGGAGGGCATGCAGGGGCATAGAAAGAGGGGACCTGCTTTCGTTCGGCGAGGCCCCCTCATCTATCTTTCTGAATGGTTTCAGAGTGGGTGTGAGAGAATTGAAACTAATACAGCTTCAACGTCGGGGTGTTTTAATAAAAGCAACCGTTGCGGCCATCCACAAGCGGCTTGATTTTCCAATAATTTCAGAGACGGAGCAACTCGACAATGAACGTGTCGTCCATATTACCCGTCAAGTCGACGATGCTCATACCCTCGGCGGCAGAGTGTGAGAGCAGGACTATTTCGAGGATGACCTCGCCTTTCCGTCTCACCCAAAGGCCTTCGCCGTCTCCCGTATCCGAATCGCCGTAGGGCTGGTAACGCTGTGCGTTATGGTGGAGCAGCGAGAGGGCTTTTTCATAGAGCGGCCCGGACTCTTCGGGCTTCCCGGATCTCACCACGCGCAGGCTCTTCATCTGTGAAAGCACCTGACGGAGGTGTGGATCATTATCCGCCTCGGCCACGTTCATCACCCGCGCCATCATTTGCGGGCTGACCGTGGAGCACGTCAGTGACGTGCCTTCGGCGTAAAGCTTCATATAGCGCGAGGCGAAGTCTTCCTCCCCCTGCGCGGAGAGCGACAGGCTGGCGGCAGCCAGCAGGAGCGTCAACACCCAATGCTTCATTTGAGGCGCGGGCTTAGGGTGTCGATAGCGGCAGCGGCAGTGTCGCCTGCGGCACGGAAGCCGTCAGAGAGGCGACGCAAGGCGTCGAGGCTTTGGTCGTAAGCCACTTGCGGGTCGCTGTATGTATCGGTATAACTGTCGGGGCTGTAATCCCATGCCGGCTGCGGATCGGGAGCGAAAGAATGCTGGACGGCATTACCGAGGAGGACAACGACCGCCACACTGGCTGCGGCGCGCCACAAAGGGCGCAGGCGCACCCGCATGGGGACGCGGCGGGCGCGAACTGGCTTTTCGGCCTCGACCTTCGCCAGCACGCGACGGTCGAAGTCGTCGCCCAGCGACGGCTCGCGGGCGGCCTGATCTTCGTAGTTGAACAAGGCTTTATAGCGGCGCAAGTTGGCCGGTACGTCGGACTGCCGGAAGAATGTGCGGAGAATCTCCTCTTCTTCCGGTGTCGTCGCGCAGTTCCAGTAGCGCTCCAACAGTTGTTCGATGTATCTATAATCCATAATTCTCAATCTTTTCGTAATCTTTCCGGATGCGCTGGCGGGCACGGAAAAGGGTGACCTTGACGTTGGCCTCGGTGAGGCCGGTGATGGCTGCCACCTCTTGGTAGCTCTTGCCTTCTATGTCGCGCAACTGGATGACCGTGCGCTGCATTTCCGGCAGACTGTTGATGAGTTCACCGACGAGACGCAGACGTTCGTCGTGAGTCAATCGCTCGTCGGGGGTGTAGGCTGTGTCCGTGGCTTCCTCTTCCGTCTCTTCAAGCGGGACGTTGGCTGCTTCTGACCGCTGGGCGGCATCAAGCGCGAGGTTGCGGCAGACTGTCGAGCAGTAGGCTTCGAGCGAACTGACAACGGACAGCTCTTCACGACGCTGCCACACGCGCAACAAGGTCTCTTCCACAATGTCCTCCGCCTCGGCCGTATCGAGCGTTATACGCAACGCCAACCTGTAAAGCAGGTTCTTCAAAGGCAGCAGGTCTTGTTTGAAATCGATATCCTTCATTGCGCTCTATTATGATGACGGTTGAACTGCGGGAAAGTTACACAATGGACCCGACTTTTTTTGAATTTTTTCCGGATGGTCGTCCGGAGGCCCCTAAGACAGCAAGTACGCCGCGGGATGCGGGCGAGCGTTCGGGGCAACCGCCGGGGGCAGGAAAAGCGCCAGCGGTCTAAAAAAGACGGTCGCAGTGACAGGAAATCCTGCCAGCCGTCCAGAAATTTCTGTCAGCCGTCTGGGAAATTCTGTCACTGCGACCGTCTCCACAGCCTTGTCGCCCGCGGAATCCCGTCCTGCCCTGCGGTGTATCCGCCCGGACCGGCCAGGAACGGAGTCAAAGTCCGAGCCGCCGTGCGACCTCGGGGCGCAGGCTGGAACGCACAGAGGAATATGGCAGGACAACGCGGACGACGCCCTCGGCGTAACTGCCCATCTCATAAGGCTGGAATGCGAACACTACGCCCTGTGGCATGAGAGCCGGAACGGCGGTCACACCCGTGCCGGATGCTGAGGCGTGGTCGGAAAGGATAACCGGACCGTACAGACTGTCGAGGCGGGACGGCGGGACGGCTTCGCCCAACGCCCGGCTGCGGTCGGCTGCCAGACTGTCGAGCAGGAGGGCACGCACGCGGCCCAGTGCCTCGGGCCGGAAGAGGCCGGAAGCCGTCAGGGGGCGTTCCTCAGCGAGATCGTAGGTGAGATAGGTCTCCGTGTAATAACCATGGGCGCCGCCTGTGTAGCTCTGGGTGTCGCGATAGTAAGTATAATAGCCGCCTTGACGCCAGCGCAGGCTCATGGAAACGCCAACGCCGACCGGGGCGGAACTCCACGTGGCCACGGAGTCGTTAGCGGCAAAGAAATGACGACGCAGGCTGCCTCGGGCACGGCTGTAATCGTCGCGGGTATGGATGACGGGACGGAACGTCATACTGTCTTGCAAGGCCAATGGTTCCGCCACTTGTCCGAGCACCCATGTACCCATGGCATAGTCGGCGGCAGACGTGCCGATAGGTTCTTCGTAGTGCAGGCTCAGGTAAAGCGTGTTCTGCGCCCCGGCGGGATAGCCGAACACGGTGTCCATGTCCATCGTCAGGGAGCCGGTCACGACAGCCGGACGCACCGCCTCAGGACAAGCGGCGCCGAACACCCACGTTCCGGGCTGCGTCCGTGCGAGATCAAAGTCATCCTGTTCCAATCCCATCCTTGCACGGACTTTTCCGTCGGGCAAGCCTTCGTAGCGGGCCGGCCCGGAAAGGAGGCGGCGCCCTGCCTGGTCGATGATTTGCTGGTAACCGAAAGTCCCGGCAGGACTGTACATGAGGAAATAAGCCGCCGTGTCATTCCGGGTAATAAGGTTATAGATATCCTCACCCTCAGCGAGGGAATAGGTTGCCCTCCCGGCAGACAGGTCGTAGAGGTAACGCCGTCCGCCATGCGTCCAGGCTATGGCGTAGTCAGAGGGAGTAGCCTCGGACATAAAGTCGCTCATGGCCATGAGGGTGTCGAGATGAGCAATCGAATCGGCGGGCAGGCCGACTGGCATCGTGGCCGCGTCGCGGCCGCCGCATGACGTCAATACGACTGCGGCAGAAAGGGCAAGGAGCAGGTTTTTCATTTCGGTCGGTTTGTGAGTTGTTTTCGCAAAGATAGGCTTTTCCGCCCGAGAGGTGGTCAAAAATAACGGAAAAACCGACGAAACCAGACAAAACAACGATAAAAGCGCCCTTTTCACCCAAATAAAATCCAGGCAATGCCACGAAACTTTCCTTCGGGGCATAAAAAAAAGACGCACGCTGCGACAGGAAAAACAAATGCCGTGACAAAAAGAAGCCGGAACAGCGACAGGAATCCCTGAACAGCTGGCCGACTCCGTGTCCGGCCGGCTGCGCCACGCCACTGTCGGTTTGCCCGACACAGGCAGACGCGAAGCGGGCCGGCAAGCTTGATTGGCTCGCCGGCCCGCTTTGTCATGACAGGCACCGAAGCACCTGGAAATTAGTCGTTCAGCTTGGCCTTGATAAACTCGCGGTTGAGACGGGCAATGTTGGCGATGCTTTCGTTCTTCGGGCAGACGGCTTCGCAGGCACGGGTATTCGTGCAGTTTCCGAAGCCGAGCTCATCCATCTTGGCCACCATGGCTTTCGCACGCTTGGCGGCCTCGGGACGCCCTTGGGGAAGCAGGGCGAACTGACTCACTTTCGACGACACGAAGAGCATGGCCGAACCGTTCTTGCAAGCTGCCACGCAAGCGCCGCAACCGATGCAGGTGGCGCAGTCCATCGCCTCATCGGCGTCTTGCTTCGGAATGAGGATGGCGTTGGCGTCCTGAGGAGCTCCGGTGCGGACGGTGATATATCCCCCGGCCTGCTGGATCTTGTCGAAAGCCGAACGGTCAACCATGCAGTCCTTGATGACGGGGAAAGCAGCCGAACGCCAAGGCTCAACAGTGATGACGTCACCGTCGTTGAAGCGACGCATGTAAAGCTGGCAGGTCGTGGCGCCCGTCTCGGTCTTGCCATGAGGCGTTCCGTTGATGTAGAGCGAACACATGCCGCAGATGCCCTCACGGCAGTCGTGGTCGAAGACAAAGGGCTCCTTACCCTCTTCGATAAGCTCCTCATTGAGGATATCAAGCATCTCCAAGAACGATGTATCGTCGGGGATGTCTTTCATCTCGCGCTGTTCGAAATGGCCAGCGTCCTTCGGACCATTCTGCTTCCAGTACTTAATCGTGAAACTTATATTCTTAGCCATTGTTTTGTCCTTTCTTGATTTTCGTGCAACTACCGTATTAATTCTTATAGTTACGAGTCTTCACCTCGATGGCCTCGTACTTCAACGGCTCCTTATACATGACAGGAGCTTTCTCGTCGGAGCCTTGATACTCCCAGCACGACACGTAGAAGCAGTTGGCATCGTCGCGTTTTGCCTCGCCGTCTTCGGTCTGGTATTCTTCGCGGAAGTGACCGCCACAGCTCTCGTTGCGATTCAGGGCGTCGTAAGCGATGAGCTGCCCCATCGTGATGAAATCGTTCAGGCGCAGTGCCTTGTCGAGCTCAACGTTGAGTCCTTCTTTCGAACCGGGCACGAAGAGATTCGTCTCGAACTCCTGGCGGATTTCTTTAAGCAGGACGAGAGCCTTTTCAAGACCTTCTTTCGTACGGGCCATGCCCACATATTCCCACATGATGTGACCGAGTTTCTTGTGGATGCTGTCGACAGATTCCTTACCCTTGATGTTCATCAGGTGGTCGATGCGGTCGTTCACAGCCTTCTCGGCGGCAGCGAACTCAGGCAGATCGGTCGAGAAGCGAGGCACGGTGATCTGATCGCTGAGGTAGTTCTGGATCGTATAAGGCAGCACAAAATATCCGTCGGCCAATCCCTGCATCAGCGCAGAGGCTCCCAAACGGTTGGCGCCGTGATCGGAGAAATTGCACTCGCCAATGGCGAACAGACCAGGGATGTTGGTCTGCAACTCGTAGTCAACCCAAAGTCCACCCATCGTGTAGTGAATTGCGGGGTAGATCATCATCGGATTGTCATAGGGAGAGACGTCTGTGATCTCCTCATACATGTCGAAGAGATTGCCATAACGCTGCTCGACGGCGTCGCGGCCCAAACGCTGTATAGCCTCAGAGAAATCGAGGAATACTGCCAGACCGGTGCTGTTGACGCCATAGCCTTTGTCACAACGCTCCTTGGCGGCACGGCTGGCCACGTCACGCGGAACGAGGTTACCGAACGCCGGATAGCGACGCTCCAAATAATAGTCGCGGTCCTCTTCGGGAATGTCGCGGCCCTGTATCTTACCTTCTTGCAGTTTCTTTGCGTCTTCCAGCTTCTTGGGCACCCAGATGCGGCCGTCGTTGCGGAGCGACTCAGACATCAGCGTCAGTTTCGACTGCTTGTCGCCATGAACCGGGATACAGGTCGGGTGGATCTGAACAAAGGCAGGATTGGCAAAGTAGGCGCCCTTGCGGTAAGCGGCGATAGCTGCGGAGCAGTTGCATCCCATGGCGTTCGTCGAAAGGAAGTAAGTGTTGCCATAACCACCCGTAGCCAAAACGACGGCGTGGGCTGCGAAACGCTCAAGCTTGCCGGTAATCAGATTTTTAGCAATGATACCACGGGCGCGGCCGTCGATGATAACAACGTCTTGCATCTCGTAGCGGCAGAACAGCTTGACGGTTCCGGCGTGGACCTGACACATCAATGCGGAGTACGCACCGAGCAGGAGCTGCTGGCCGGTCTGGCCTTTCGCATAGAACGTACGGCTTACCTGAACGCCACCGAAAGAACGGTTGGCAAGAAGGCCGCCATACTCACGGGCAAAAGGAACACCTTGGGCGACGCACTGGTCGATGATATTGGCACTCACTTCGGCCAGACGGTAGACGTTGGCCTCACGGGCACGGTAGTCGCCACCTTTGACGGTGTCGTAGAACAGGCGGTAAACCGAGTCGCCGTCGTTCTGGTAGTTCTTGGCTGCATTGATACCACCTTGGGCAGCAATGGAGTGGGCGCGGCGCGGAGAGTCTTGTATGCAGAAATTAAATACCTTAAAGCCCATTTCGCCGAGCGAAGCGGCAGCAGAGGCGCCGGCTAGTCCTGTGCCGACGACAATAATATCCAGCTTGCGCTTGTTGGCCGGATTGACCAATTTCTGGTGAGCCTTGAAGTTCGTCCACTTCTCAGAGATCGGTCCCTCGGGGATTTTCGAATTTATTGTAGCCATATTCTTTTGTTTGTTTTTTTGTTTGAACGTTGGGAGGCTGCGCCAAAAGACGCGGCCGCCTGATTAGCATGCACCGCCGCAGAACGCGAATTTCAGGGCGACAACGAGGAAGAGGAGCATCAGTATCGTGGCGTACCACATGCCTACCGTTTTCCAGCGGTTGAACCAGATCTTACCGTTCCAGCCGAGCGTTTGGAAAGCACTCCAAAAGCCATGGGTCAGGTGGAACCAGATGGCGACAAACCAGATGACGTAGAGCACCGTGAAGACGGGATTGCTGAACGTCTCGACGATGTAACCGTAACCGTCACCGGCATAGCAGGGACCCATGTAGGGGTCGCCGATGAGTTCGGCAAACATCATGTTGTACCAGAAGTTGTAGAGGTGAAGAAGCAGACCTACGACCACGATTACGCCCAGCACGAACATGTTTTGCGAGGCCCATTCCACTTTTCCGGGACGGTCGGTCACGGCGTAGCGGTTACTGCCGCGCGCTTTCCGGTTTTGGAGCGTCAGGATGATGGCGTAGATGAAATGGATGGCCACCAAGGCTGCCAACACGAGCGTAGCGGCCACAGCATACCAGTTGGCGCCGAGCATTTCGCACACTGTGTTATAGGCTTCTTCCGAGAAGAGCGCTACGACGTTCATGCACGCATGGAACGTCAGGAACAGGATAAGCGCGACGCCTGTAACCGACATGATTACCTTTCGTCCGATTGATGAATTACATAACCACATAGAGAAATTTTTGAAATTAAGTTATTAATGTTTGAAGTTGTTCTCGTCAAGCGCAGGACTGCGATGCGTTCTCCCGGCCGGTGGCCTCCTCATTTGTGGGGATATGCGGGAGGATGTTGCAAAAGTAGTCCATTTCGCGGGAGTAGCCAAGAAAACGCCGGGGTTTTGCGATTGCCGGCATGCCGGCCTCAACCGATTTGCGTTCCGGCCGACTGGCCAAGAGCGTCGGCACGGGTGATAATGACGCGCCCTACGCCAGCCTCGACGGCTTGCAGACTGTTTTCAATCTTGGGCAGCATCCCTCCACTCACCGTGCCGTCGGCTGCCAACCGGGCGAAGTTCTCACGCGTGATGCGGGGGATAACGCTGGTCTCATCGGCCGGATCGGAAAGGACGCCAGCGTGCTCGAAACAATAAACCAGCGTCACGTCGAACCGCATGGCCAGCGCCTTGGCGGTCTCGCCGGCAATGGTGTCGGCGTTGGTATTGAGCAGTGAGCCGCAACCGTCGTGCGTCAGCGGAGCCATAACAGGCACCACGCCTGCTCCCAAGAGCATGGCGAGCATGTCGGCATCCACGCGGTCCACGTCGCCGACAAAACCATAGTCCACTTCGCCACTCACGCGGCGGTGCGACCGGATGACGTCCATGTCGGCTCCCGTCAGGCCCAACGCATTGACTCCATGTGCCTGCAAGCCGGCCACGACGTTCTTATTGACCAGTCCGGCATAAACCATAGTGACCACGCGGAGCGTCTCTGCGTCAGTGACGCGCCGGCCGCCCACCATCTGCGTAGCGATGCCGAGGCGGGCCGCCATGTCAGTAGCCGTACGCCCGCCGCCATGGACGAGCACTTTCAGTCCCGGCAGGGCGGAAAAGTCGGTCAACAGTCGGGCGAGTGCTGAAGGCTCTTCGACGATTTTCCCGCCGACTTTGACCACCGTGAGTTTCTCTTTCATGTGAGTGAGAGGCTGTTTTTCGATTTAGGGATTCTGTCTGCAAAATTACGTTTTTTTCGATAAAACCTGCAAACGCAGTGCAAAGAATTACAGCAGACACGCACGGCCGGACGGACGGCGACATGCTTCCGACGACCAGCCGTCCCGTCTTTTCTGTCGCAGTGACCGGATTTTCTGTCAGCCAGCCCGTTTTTCTTGCCTCGGAATCCGGACTCGCCGCACGGTTCCGGAAGATTCCCTATATTATAAAATGTACCTTTTACCACCCGGACTGCCGCAACCGTCGGCCGACGGGCGAATCTGTCATAATCCCGTCACAGCTCTGAAAGCGTTTCGTCACATCCTACCCCTACTTTTGCATTGTACGGACAACAGGTTTGTCTTGCGTCGGCTGTGGCCAGTGTTTCGGTAAGACACTTTACCGTATGACGAAAACCGAGCGAGCTGCGGCGACCGGGCACAGACCGGACAATTCCGGTCAGGAAAAGAATGCCACAGGCATTCAGGCCGCCCCGACGCGAAACAAAAAAATCCATCGCTGTTCCGCTCCTTGCGGACGGCACAACCATCAGTGTTAGCGAAAGCCCCGTTCCTTGTGAAAGGCGCGGGGCTTGTTTTTTCATGACGCGGGCTGTAATCGGTTACAACGACTGTCGCCACTGCCAAGGTGTCAGACCAAGCGGTATATACTGCCGGGAATCATGCGCACAATGCCACGCATCTCCAAATCAAACATGATATTGCTCACCTGCTGCACCGGTATCCCAGAACGAACTGCCAGCATATTCAGTTGCACGCCGTCTGTTCCGTTGAGCAGGCGGCAGAGTGCAGCCTCTTCCTCCGTCAGTTCGGCAAAGAGTTCGCGCTGCACTGGCTTTCCTTTCTCCTTTTTCACGGTCCATCCCATAGCCTCCGCCAAAGCTCCCCCACAGGTCAGGAGCTGCGCCTGGTTGGAAGCAATCAGGCGGTTGCAACCTTCAGAGTAAGGATCGGTCACCCGGCCAGGGAAAGCGAAAACATCGCGGTCATACTCGCCAGCCAGGCGCGCAGTGATGAGCGCACCGCCCTTACTGGCACTCTCCACAACGACGCAGGCATCCACAAGCCCCGCTACGATACGATTGCGCCGCACGAAGTTTCCTTTGTCGGGAACGGTCCCCGTCATGTATTCCGTAACGAGGCCACCGCGCGTCAGCATTTCCACAGCCGTCGTCCGGTGAACAGCCGGATAGATCCGGTCGAATCCATGAGCCAGCACAGCGACCGTACGCAGTCCTTCTGCCAACGCACCTCGGTGAGCCTGGATGTCCACGCCGTAAGCCAGTCCGCTCACTACGACCACGTCGGGCACCGTCTCGGCCAGTTCGGCGCAAAGGCGCCGAACCGTATCCTTGCCCTGCTCCGTGACGTGGCGGGTGCCCACGACGGCTACCACGTGGCGCTCCGACAGGCACGACGCCTCTTTGTGGAAGAGCACGAGCGGCGCATCAGGGCAGTTGCGCAGCCGGGCAGGGTAACCCTCATCGTTCAGACAGCTCACGCCGATGCCCTCGCGCTGGCATAATTCCCACTCCGCCTCGGCGCGCAGCAGGGCGTCGTCACTCTGCCGCATGGCTGCCGCAACACGCGGATGAACGTCGGGCAGGAACGCGCGTAAGTCGCCGCGAGCCGCAAAGAGAGCAGTTGCCGAACCGGCGGCTTGATAGACCTGCAATGCAGCCGCAAAGCTCAATCCTTTCACCCGGGTGAGCGCCATTGCGCACACCGGTTCGGGAGGCAGCGTCATCATAGTCCAAGCAGCTTTTCAAGTTCCGCACAGGCCGAGAGACGACCGTCGACTACGCAGACAGTGTCCACGGTCGAACGGATGACGGGTTTGTCGTCCGGAAGGCGGTAGATGTCCTGCACGAACACAATACGCAGGCCTTCCTTCCGCACCGCCAGACGCGACACAAAGCTGTCGCCGCTACGCAAAGGGGTCTTGAAAGCCATTTGAAGGCGTGCCACGACGGCGTCGATGCCCCGGGCGTGCAGATCGGCGAAGCTCACGCCGCGCGTCAGCAGGAACTCGTGGCGCGTATGTTCGATATAGTGCTGATAGTTGGCGTTGTTGACAATTCCTTGCAGGTCGCACTCATAATCGCGTACCTTCATCGTAAGTTCGAATACGTATTCCATAATTCCTTTCGTTTTTTCCGTCCGACTGTCAAGAGCGGCCGGCATTTTTCAGATACTCATAACCGAAACGGCAGCGCAGGCAGTCTTTCCGGTCGCAGTAATTGCGCCGCAGATGGACAAGCGCCTGGCTGTCGGCGGCGTTGTCCGCGTGGACACCGGCGTCGCGCCATGCACGGACAATGTGATTGTTTTCCGCTTTAAGCTGTTCGAGCAAGTTGACAGCGTGCTCACAGAGACTGTCGTCCATGCGCCATCGTCCGTAAGCAAAACTGAGCGGAACGACCGTATTGATGATCAGGAGGTCGAGCGAAGCCGTGCGCAGCGTCTTGCTGCCTCGCGGACTGGCATGGCCAAAAGCATAATGCGTTTCCCAATAAGTGCCGACCGAAACAGTCAGACACTCGCGCAGTGCGCCGACTGAGGAGGCCGCCAACAGCCGGGCGAACTCCGCCCGGCCTTCATGATAGAGCCGGGCCATCTGGGCGAGACGCACATAAGGGAAGTTCTGCGGTCTGAGGCGCAGAAAACGCCAACAGACAGGGTTCATGGGCGTCAATCCGAACTTATGGGCCAGAAAAGCATACTCCCCGCGCAAGCGGCCGAAGTATTCGTCAGGTTCAGCAGGCTCTCTGTCGAGCAAGCCGGCCTGCCCAAAGAAATAAGCCTCGACCTGGAAGAGCGAGTCGCGGTGTTTGCCGATTTGTTTCAAGTCGATGTGACGCGCCCACTCCTCAAAGGCGTCGCTATTGACGCCGAAACCGAAATTGCGGGCCAGCGTGCAGAAGCAGACATACTCCCAGTCAGCCACAGTGGTGTCGACGAGCGTCTGGATACGGGTGGCCTTCGCTTCAAGACGTTCGGCCGACAAGGCGCTCAGCCAGCTGTCGATCTCGAAACGACTGACGAGAGGCAGCACCCGGCGGCACGGAGGATAGCGGTCGGCGGCCAGCAGCTCCTCATAACCCGTCAAGAGCGAGGGCGGGACAACAAGCACCACCTGCGGCAACTTCCGCCCTTTCGAGGTGGCGGCCTCAGCATCCGCCTCGCCCACGACGTGCAGCACCACGTTGTCGTAAGCCGGATCAGAGTCGTGCCCGTGACGACGCCAATCGCTGGCGTGTTCGTGGAGTTCGACATTGCCCACCCAAAGGGTGCCGCCGATGTTTACCTTAGCGTTGAAGAAATCCGGCCCGGCGTCACGGTTGGGCAAACCTGGGTCGATGACATCCACGGGCTGGCCGTCCGTTGTCTGAAGCGGAGCAAGAGGATAGAGGCGGTGCTGCCAGACGTAGTGTAAGAGCTTTTCCATGTTTCTCAGGCGGTGGATGGAAATTTATGGGGCAAAGATAATGTTTTCCCGGAAGCCGTGACAAGACCGCCCCTCGACAAAAGTCTCGTTCCGACAGTTTTGGCCTGCAAAATCGCCGGGCAACCTGCTTTCACAGACAGCCCGGCGGTTGAATGAAAAACTTACGTCAGTCGTCCAGGTCCGGCCTCCGGACGCACACCTCGTTCTCGACGATGCGCAGCCGCAACCTCACGCGTAACCACCCGCGGTTCAGAAAAACACGTTGACGGGATGCAGGCCAATTCTTGTGCTGCCGTCTTTCTCAGTAAAGAAGACCTTTCCCTCGCGTGCCAGCCAGCCAATTGCAGCATAGAGGTCATTGTCGGAGAGACCGGCTCTCTGCTTCAATTCAGGGATAGCCAAAGGGACTTCCGCGCCGTTCAACAAGCGCCAAACGATCCCGGCGTTTTCGCCAATAGTTTCCAGTATCATCATAACGCACCAAGATTTAATAGGTTAAACCGCATGCAAGATAATCATTTCGATTGAAAAATGCAAAAAACCGAGCAAAAAATCAACCGCTTCTTTGTTTTTTTTAGCACAAACAACGCCGCACTTGATTAGGAGTGCGGCGTTATACGAACATGGACATAACAATTTTTTCTTATACTTTTCTCTAACGCGACGGGCATCGTCTTCGCGACGGCGGCCTCATCCGTTTTCCCGCAACGACTCGCGTCGGTTCAGGCGGGCGGAAAGTGGTTGCTGTAATCACTTGCAAAGATACGGGCACGACAACTGCTCCGCAATACCCACATGTAGGGATTTCGACCACTTCCATTGCGGAACGTGCTTCCTTGTCCGGCTCGTTCGGAAGTATATGACTGAAAAGCAGGGCGGCTGACTGGAAATCTCAGACGGCTGCCAAGAAAAACGGCCGCAGCGACAGGACTTTCTGTCACTGCGGCCGTTCAGGCCTGTAAGCCACCCGCCGTAAGGGAGTCGCTCAGTCGGCCGAAAAAGTGTAAGTCAAGGCAATCAGCCCGGCCACATTGCGGTCACCTCCGCTGCGGAAACGCGACAAGGAGAAGTCGCCTTCGAGCGAAAGAGTGAAGTTGCGGCTGAACTGATAGCCAGCGCCCACCTGCCATCCGGCATCGAAGCGACGGACGCCGTCGAGGCTGAACGTCTTGGCGTCATAGTAGAGCTTTTCGCTGCCGGGACGATCGGCATCGCCGCGTGTCTTTATCTTTCCGCTGACGCCGCAAGCCACATAAGGCCCGGTGTAAAGGTTGACATACTGGTTGTCGTTCGTGCGGATATAATAGTGTACGACGACAGGCAACTCTATATAGTTGGCGGTAGCCGAAGTGCTCCGCACACCGACAAGGGGATTTCCTTCTTCGTCATAGATCTGTTCGCCCTCGTCGTCACGGATGGCGACTTGCTCGTCCGGTTCTTTCCACCCCTTGCCGTAGAACACGAGCGACGGCTCCACTGTCCAATGCTGGTCGAGCTCGAATTCGTAGCCCAATCCCAGTTTGAACGCACCAACCGGGCGACTGTCCTTATAGTGCGAGGCAAGGCCGCCTCCCACTTTCAGCGTCAGGTTCTGTGCTGCCGCCGGAAGCGCACAGGCCACCGACAGAAGCATCCAGCACCACAGTCGTTTCATCGTCTTTGCTCGGCTCATGGGTCAGTCTCCGAAAAATTGCTTCCAGTCGTCCTTTTTCCCCCGACGAGCTGTGGAACGGTCCTTGGCGTCACGCTCTTTCTTCTGGCCATAGCCGCCACGGCCACGTTTCGGGCGTTCGAAGCCCCCTCCGCCCTGTTCGCGGTCGGCGTAGTCCACGACGACTTGCCGCTTGCCTACCATGGCGCGTGACATCTTGCGCATGACAAGCTGGGCGTGCTCTTCGGGAACCTCGAAAAAGGAGCAGTTCGTCAAGAGGTCTATGCGGCCTATCTCAATCTGCCCTTTGACGTAACGATTGACGAGGTTGATGATTTCACGGGCGTAGAAGTTGTCGCGCTTTCCCAAATTGAGGAAAAGCCTTGTATATCCGGGTTCTGCCTCACGGGGACCGCGTTCATGCTGACGGCGGGCCGGACGTTCGGCCGCCTCCTTGCGCTTGCGTCCTTCGGCCGGTTCGACAATCTCGGGGGCATTGGCGTAATACTGCAAGAAGCGTCCGAACTCCCGGCTCACTATGCGCTTAATCAGGTCCTCCTTCGTGAGCCAGTCGAGCTTGCGATAGATTTCAGGGAGGAAGGGGGCGATCTGCTCCTCGTCTACGGCAATACGTTCCAGTTCGTCCATCACGTGATACAGTTGCTTGGTGCAGATTTCCCGAGGCTCCGGCAGGACGCCGCGGTCGAACGCCTTGCCGATCGTGCGCTCGATCTGTTTTACCTTTCCCTTCTCGCGGAGGTGGATGATGCTGATGCTGGTCCCACGACGGCCGGCCCTGCCTGTACGGCCGCTGCGATGGGTGTAGTTCTCGACGTCATCGGGCAGGCCATAGTTGATGACGTGCGTCAGTTCCTCTACGTCGAGGCCACGTGCGGCTACGTCCGTGGCCACGAGGAGCTGCGTACGGTGTTGCCGGAACTTCTGCATGGTCAGGTCTCGCTGCGCCTGTGAAAGGTCGCCGTGCAACGACTCGGCATTATAACCGTCCTGGATCAGCTTGTCGGCCACCTCCTGTGTCTCTGCACGCGTCCGGCAAAAGATGATGGCGTAGATGCCTGGATAGTAGTCGACCACGCGTTTCAGAGCGAGGTACTTGTCTTTCGCGTGAACGAGGTAGTAAACATGGTTGACGTTCTCGGCCCCCTCGTTGCGCGACCCGACGACGATTTCCTTGTGATCGTGAAGATAGTTGGTAGCGATGGCCTCTATCTCCTTACTCATCGTGGCGGAGAAGAGCAGGGTATTACGGTCGGTCGGTACGCCAGCCAAAATTTCGTCTATACTCTCCGAAAAGCCCATATTGAGCATTTCGTCGGCCTCATCGAGCACCACGTTTTCCACTGCGTCAAGTTTGGCTACACCGCGTTTCATCAGGTCGATGAGGCGGCCCGGCGTGGCTACGATTACTTGCGCCCCGCGTTTCAGGGCTCGGATTTGGCTTTCAATACTGGAACCGCCGTAGACAGCAACGACCTGCAAACCGTCGATATAGCGGGAATAATCTTTCAGGTCACCCGCGATTTGCAGGCACAGCTCGCGGGTCGGGCTGAGGATGACGGCTTGCGTGTGGTGCTGTGCCGGGTTTACCTTTTGCAGCACGGGCAGGCCATAGGCCGCCGTCTTGCCGGTACCGGTCTGCGCCAAGGCGATGACGTCGTTGCCCGAACCGAGCAGATAGGGAATCACTTCTTCCTGTACGGGCATCGGAGTCTCGTAGCCCATTTCTTTTATTGCGCGGCGCAGCTCCTCGCTGACGCCCAGCTCTTCAAATGTTTTCAAGTTGTTTGGGAATTAAATATACAAGTGCGGCTGCAAAGTTACTGTTTTCCAAAGGAATAACAGAAGATTCGACAGAAAATCGTATTTCTCCGGCGAAAATCAGGAAACCGGCATGGCGGACGCGACGCAGCCATCGCGAAGCACAAGACGGGCTTCGGGCCCCATGTTGAAAAGCAAGTCGACTATGCTCAGGTTAGGCAGGAAGCCCTGACGCTGCGCGAAAACCTGGTAGTAAGGCACAGCGGAAAATGCGGTATCGGCCTCGTAAGACTGCTTGGGGCGGATGGACTCGCGCAGATCGGTGACAGTCAAGCCGGACTCTGCGCCCGTTCCTTCTGTCAGCCGTCCCGTAAGTTCTGTCAGCCTTCCTGATTTTTCTATCAGCCGACCTGTCATTTCTATCAGCCGTCCCTCACCGGCCGATGCGTCGAGATAAGACGCAGTCGTTATGACTGGCGTGTCCAGCGCCAGCAATGCGCACACAGTGCGCCGCAGGCCATCGTTGAAATCGACGAGGAAGTCGAACCGCCGCTCATAGAAATGACGGAAATCGTCGGCATAGTATTCGAAATAGGGACTGTTTTCGTACGCACTGGTGAGGGCTTGCCAATGAAGGTGACGCCAGTTGCCGTGGTCGCTGATCCGCACGTCGCAGGTCGGCGTGTGGGGCGACGGACGGTTCTCGACAGGTACCGTGAGGGGGAGCGGACCGCCAGGACCGGCTATGACACAACGGTTGCGGTAGGTCTGCTTGACATAGTGGTCGTGACGCTCCTCGACAACGCAGTCGGCAGCATAAATCTTGGTATAATACTGCACCGGAGCCAGGTAGGCCGAAGTGAGCAGGACGGCATTTGTCATAGCGGAAGGAAGAAACGGTCAGTACGGAAACGGCGTCCCACGTGCAGACTGTCGTTGAGAGAATAACTCACGCAGAAGGCGCGCCCCACAAGAGCCGACGCGGGAACAAGACCGTAGCCCAGGCTGCCAGAAAGCCAATAATAGTCCTGCCGGAAGCAGACACTGTCCAGACGGTGTCCGTCAAAGCGCAACGCACTGTCCGACACAAGCACCACGTGGAGGCTTTCGTGGCGACGGAGGGTGTTCCAAAGCAAACGAGCGTTCCAAGCCGTTACGCCGACACGGCTGCCAGCACCCGGAACCGGTATGGGGCGGGCGTCTGTCGTCGTGCGCCCCGGAAGCAGCGTACAACGCCGGACGTCGAGCCAGAGCGTGTCGCCGGGCACGGCCACTACTCGTCCGACCCGGACGGGACGACGGTCGGCCGGACCGTAGAGCGAAGGATCGTAAAACGCCACATATTCACCACGGACAGGCTGACCGGACCCCACACGGCTGTACCCCCACCACCGTTCGCCCGGCACACGCCAACCATAGGCCATACGGTTGACCAGGACACGGTCGCCCGCACGAAGCGCATCGCCGTCCGTGTCGGTCACCCGATATTGCGTGACAAACAGACAGCGCACGACCACGGCCAAAAGCAGGGCCGTGAGCAACAGGGAGAGTATCGTCAGCGTGCGGCGCATTGTCTTTATGGTTTGTCGGGACGGAAAGTGTGGGTCTCAGCCGCCGGAACAAGTCGGAACGGCTCAGATGTCGCCCACCCACTTCAACAGGCGGTCCCAACGTACGTGGCCATCAAACCAGCCATAGTCGGGGTCGAGCGAGAGCCAGATGAAGAGAGGCTTACCGACGACATGGTCCTCGGGCACAAAGCCCCAGAAACGTGAGTCGGCCGAGTTGTCGCGGTTGTCACCCATCATCCAATAATAGTCCATGCGGAAGGTGTAGCTGTCTGTGCGTTGGCCGTTGATGTATATCTGTCCGTCTTTCACTTCAAGGCGATTGCCTTCATAAACGCGGATGGGGCGTTCGTAGATGGGCAGGTTGTCGAGCGTGAGACGGAGGGTCTCACCTTTGGCAGGAATCCAGATGGGACCGTAGTTGGCTGTAGTCCAACCCGTCACTTTGTTCTGCGGATAGAGGGCTACGCCGTAGCCTTCGGTCGGGCTGATGGAGGCTACAAGGTCCGGGCGCGATTTGAGCGTCGCTAAGTTGGACTTGGTCAGTGGCATGACGCGCGTCATGCCATCGGCAGACGCCGAACGCGACAGGTCTTCCATCGAGATGCCCAGGCTGCGTATCATTTCTTCGGGCAGTCCGGCGCGAAACGTCACCTCGTAGAAATACTGCACATCGGCATGGTCGGGATTGAGCCGCCCGTCAAGATAAACGGCGTTGTCCTTGATTTGAAGCGTCTGGCCGGGCAGCCCCACACAACGCTTGACATAGTTTTCGCGGCGGTCAGTCGGCCGGCTCACCACCTCTCCGAACTCGACGGGGTTCTGCGTGATGTAGTCACGGCCGGCGGCATAACGGCGCCGGAAGACGTCCTGCTGCGCCTCGTAGGACATAGAGGCTGTCACGGTGTCGGGTACGAGTTCCGCACCTATCTGATAGACCATTCCATAAAAGTCCTGATCCTGATAGTTGAGCGCCACAGTGTCGCCGGCAGGGTAGTTGAACACCACGATGTCGTTGAGCTTGACCTCTCCCAGCCCATCAACACGACGGTAGTCCCAATGAGGATTTTCGAGATAGCTCTTGCAACCGAGTCCGGGTATGGTGTGCTGGGTCAGGGGGAGCGACAGGGGCGTCTGGGGGATGCGCGGACCATAGCTGAGCTTGCTCACGAGCAGGTAGTCGCCGGTGAGAAGGGTCTTTTCGAGCGACGAGGAGGGAATGACGAAGTTCTGGAAAAAGAACTGGTTGAGGAAGTAAATCGCCACAAAGGCGAAGACAATCGCGTCGACCCAGCCCATGGCCGCACGGGCCGTCTTGTTTTTCAGGTTCTTCCACCACGACCACGGGATAAAGCGTGTGATGTAAGCGTCGATGATGAACGGCACGACGATCAGCCCCCACCACGATTCAACCCAATAGAGGAAGAGAAGGTAAAGGGCTGTATAAACGACGCACTTTACGATGGAGGATATCTTGACAGGTTTCATCGCTTCGGCCGGAGTTAGAAATTGAACAAATCGCTCATCGTGAGCAGGCCGGAGTGGACGGCGGTGAACTCAGCAGCCAGGACGGCGCCCAAGGCGAAGCCACGACGCGAATGGGCGTCGTGAGTGATGGTGATGGCGTCGGCCTCGCTGTCATAGCAGATGCTGTGGATGCCCGGGACCTCACCGCGGCGGATACTGTCGATGCGCAAGGCGTCGGCGGGGGTGTCTTTCGTGCCTTCGACAGAGCCGTCGGCATGGCGGAACTCGCCCTTGACCCAACGGTCCTTGCGTTCGAGACGGGCGACGATGTCCTCGGCCAGCGTGATGGCCGTTCCGCTCGGCGCGTCGAGCTTATGGACGTGATGCACTTCTTCCATCGTTACGTCGTACTCGGCGAAACGGTTCATAATCGAAGCGAGGTATCGGTTGACAGCACTGAATATCGCCACGCCAAGTGAGAAATTGGACGCCCAAAAGAGCGTGTGCCCCTCCTCGGTGCAGAGACGGCGCACGTCATCGCCGTGTTCGGCCATCCAGCCCGTGGACCCGCTCACCACCTTTACACCATGCGAAAAGGCACGCAGGTAGTTGGCGTAAGCAGCCGTCGGAGTAGTGAACTCAATCGCGACGTCAGCGGCGGCAAACGCCGGGCTGTCGAAGTCTTCCTGATTGTCGAGGTCGATGATGCACGTGATCTGATGTCCGCGCGCTTTGGCTATCTCTTCGATCATACGGCCCATCTTGCCGTATCCTATCAATGCAATTTTCATGAGAGTGACAGATTTACCGCACAAAGATAGGTTTTTTTTTTCGAGGCGTACCCGTTTCGCCACGGATTATGGCCAAACGACTGTTTTCACCGACGGATTTCAGCCGGACTGTCCCTCTGAAAACGGGACGGCTGACGGTTTTTCCTGTCAGCCGGATAGGAATTTCTGTCAGCCGTCCGGGAAACCCTATCCCTGCGATTGGAAAATCCGGCACGCCTGTCGTTCCACCACGAGATGCGAAACGCCACACCCGCACGTACTGCGTGCGGCACGGCGGCCGGACAACATCTCCGGTATCACTCCGACAGCGTAGCGCTGGCATCGCCGCCCTCACGGACAGCCAGGACGGCATCGATGTTGCGGCGGAGGCCGTCGAACTTGGCGCGCTTGACAGCGCTGCCGCGGAAGAGGCGCCGATAGTCGTCGGGGGTGAGCCGCGCCCATGCCTTGGGCGTCATCGCAAGGAAGTCGTCCGAGGGGCGGAAGTCGGGCACGGTGGTCGGCACGGCGTGGCGGTTGTGCGGACAAGCCTGCTGACAACGGTCGCAACCGTAAAGGCAACGCCCCATGGCAGCCCCCGTACCGGGCGGCAGTGGACCGCGGTTTTCAATGGTCAGGAAGGAAAGGCAGCGGCGGGCGTCGAGGCCATGCCTGGGGTCGAGGGCACCCGTCGGACAGGCCGACAGACAGGCGCGGCATGAGCCGCAACCGTCGGGGACGGGGCGGTCATAAACATCGGCAGGGATCGTAAGGATAAGTTCAGCCAAGAAGAAATAACTGCCGCAGCCAGGGATGATCAGCTGGGCGTTCCGCCCCCACCAGCCTATGCCGCAGCATACAGCCCAATAACGCTCGTCGACAGGACCGGTGTCGCAGAACCCGCGCCCCAATTCGTCGGGCGCGAGGCCGGCGTCCGAGGCCAGCTCGGCAAGCAGGCTGCAAAGACGGGAACGGACGACATCATGATAGTCGCGGCCATAGGCGTAAGCCGCGAAGTCGAAAGCCTGCGGACGGCAGGCCGGGTAATAATTCAAAGCCAGACTGACCACCGTGCGGGCTCCGGGCACGACACTGCGGGGGTCTGCGCGCATGGCGGCATGGCGGACAAGATAGTCCATCGAGGCATGGCGGCCGTCGGCAAGCCATCGGGCAACGTCAGCCTGGCGGCGAGCGTCGACTGGACCAGCCTCGGCAAGGCCGCAGGCATCGAATCCATGACGGCGGGCAGCAGCCTTGACAAGGGAAGCGGAAAGGATGGAAGCCATGACTGCGACGAGGCTATACGGTTCAGAAGACCTTCATCGCATAACCCTGCGACTGCAACCACTCGATAGCGCGCGGAAGAGCATAAAGGAGTTTGTCTTCGCTTTTCAACGAATCGTGAAAAGTAATGATACTGCCGTTGCGTGCATACCGCCTGACGTTGAGCAGGACGTCCCTGCCGTTGAGGCGTGTCGAATAGTCGCGCGTGACAAGATCCCACATGATAACGCGGTAGTGCATACGCACGGCGATGTACTGCTCCCACTTCATCCATCCGTGGGGCGGACGGAACAAGTCGGTCTGCAAGAGTTCGTTCGCCTTATCCACATTGCGCAGATAGCCACGGATGCCGTGACGCAGGCCACCGATGTGATTGAACGTATGGTTGCCCAAGCGGTGGCCGCGGCCGCGCACCATCTCGAACACATCGGGATGCTTGCGCACGTTGTCGCCGACCATGAAGAACGTCGCTTTGACGCCATAATGGTCAAGCACATCGAGCACCCACGGCGTTACCTCTGGAATAGGGCCGTCGTCGAACGTCAGGTAGACAGCCCTTTCGCGCGGGTCCATCCGCCAGATCGCCTTGGGATAAAGCCAGCGAAGCCAGACAGAAGGTTGTTCGATAATCATAAACAGGCTGGACAAAAAAAGAACCAGGTGTGGAGGCGCCGGCCACACTGCGGGCACGCACTCCACACCTGGATGGGATTAGTTGGGCTGTATGGCCATCATCAGCATCGGTCCGATGCGTCCGTCGACCATACCTTTCACGAATTTCTCGTACTCTGCCGCATGTTTCGATCCGCAGTCGCGCAAACCGTTAGTGACGGCCGAGAGGAAAATGTACTGTCGATAGCAATCCGTAGCATAGGTGCGGAGACGCTCGTCACTGAGAGTGTTGTACCAGTTCACGTACTGGCGGCAGTTCTTGCCTATGGCGAGCAGAATGCGCTCGGCTTCCTGAGGTTTTCCCGCAAGACGCCATGCGTCGGGCAGCATGAAACGATTGTCAGAATAACTGAGGCCGACGCTTACGGGGTCGTAAGGCACGTTGTAGGACGGAATCATCTTCTTTCCATATTCCAAGAGTTTCAACGCCTCGTCTTTCTTGCCCTCGCGGATAAGCTGCATGGCAGTCTGCGAGAGGACGTTGCGGTGCGTGTAGCACATACGCATCACCGTCTCGTCGAGGTAGAGTCCTTTCTGGTCAATTCCGCCGAACTTGAAGCGGTTCATGAAGTTGTCATACATACGGTCGGCGTCGATGACTTGCCCGCCTGTGTTGAACGGCGTAATGCGCGAGGCGAGGCCTTCCTGGATGAGATAAGGCGTCAGACCGGCGTGGTTGCTCTCTCCTACGGTGATGGAAATGTACAGGGGACGCGTCCAATTGCTCTGTGCGAGCATTTCGTACATCATAGCTTGCGCCTTCGTCACGTAGCTTTTCGAGATGCGGATCGGCATGACCGAAGGAATGGAATCCTTGCCGAACGGAAGCTTCATGCCGGAACGGAGGATGGCTTCCTTGTCGACTTTCACCACGACACTGTCTGTCGGGAAGAAACCTATCTCCGGATTGCGCACAAAGTTGTCGAGAATGAATTTCAGGTCATACGGATCAACGCCCGGTGTCACCGACTTCATCTCGTCGAGCTCGGCTTTATAGCGGGGCAGGACGCGGAAGATGTCGTGCTGCCCATTGTCCACATACTCGTAGCGTTTCCACGTAATAGGAAGCGAGGGCGAATCATAGGCCGGGCGACGCATCTGGTCAATGTACCAGTCGGTCTGCAAGTAAGAGAGGTTGCAGACACGGGCGTCGGTGCGGACACCCTCGGAGTCCTGATTGTACCACAAGGGGAAGGTGTCGTTGTCACCGTTGGTGAAGATGACCGGTCCGCCGCTGTCGGGGAGCGACATGAGGTAGTTCGCGCCGAAATCGCGACAGGTGTAGCGTCCCGAACGGTCGTGGTCGTCCCACGTCTGGCTGACCATCTGCAACGGAACGCAGAGGCAGACCAACGAAGCGATGATGGCGGCCGGCATACGACCGACTTTCAAACGTTCGAGACCGCGGGCAACAGCTGCCACGCCGAGACCGATCCAAATGGCAAAGGCATAGAACGAACCGGCGTAGGCATAATCACGTTCACGCGGTTCATTCGGCGTCTGGTTCAGGTAGAGCACAATGGCGATACCTGTCATGAAGAAGAGGAAGAACACCACCCAGAATTGCTGGATGCCCTTTTCTCCGCGGAAAGCCTGCCAGAAGAGGCCCAGCAAGCCGAGGATGAGCGGCAGGCAATAGAACACGTTGTGCCCCTTGTTGTTTTTCAACACATCGGGCAGGGCGTCCTGGTCGCCGAGCCGGGCATTGTCGATGAACGAGATACCCGTCAGCCAGTTGCCGTGCTCCAACTCGCCACGCCCTTGCAGGTCATTCTGACGACCGGCAAAGTTCCACATGAAATAACGCCAGTACATGAAGTTCAGCTGGTAGGAGAAGAAGAAACGGAAGTTCTCCAACTGCGTCGGCATCTTTACCGTATAAGTCTCACCGTTAGGATAGGTGCCCACGACGTCGTGCCCCTCCACGCCGCCAAGCCATGCCTCGTAGTCAGCGGCGTGACCGGAATCATGCATACGGGGGAAGAACATGTTCTGGGCGTACTTGTATTCTCCGCGGTCGCCCACCGTTTCATAGCGGTCGGGCTCGTCGGGATTAACCTTCTCATGGCGAACAATGATAGGCGAGCCCTTTTTACGGACGGGGTATCCGTCGTCGCCGTATTCCAACTCGGAAGTATAGGCCTGTCCATAGAGGAGCGGCTTGGAGCCATACTGCTCACGGTTCAAGTAGGAGCCGAGCGTGAAGACGTCCTCGGGCGAGTTCTGATCCATGGGAGGATTGGCTGTCGACCTGATCACGATGACGGCATAGGAAGAATAGCCTATCATAATCATGAGCATGCAAAGCAGCGCCGTATTCATGAAGCGCGCTTTCACCAGATAGCTCTTAGCCTCACGGCGATACATCAGCAGCCAGCCTATGGCGCAAAGGATGAGCAGGCCGACGATGATGCTGCCCACGCTGTAACCGAAGAACGGGATGCCGAGCAGGCCGACTGAAAGCACGAACGAGAGCATCATCCGCCGGCGGTCGCGGCATACGTAGCTCTCATAGACGCCCCAGACGACGCAGGCGGCCGAAAGGATGATATAGATGATCAAACCGGTGTTAAAGCTCATGCCGAGCACATTGACGAACAGAAGTTCAAACCAGCCTCCCACTTTCACTATACCTGGGACAATGCCGTAGAGCACTAAGGCGATAATCACGACCGATATGGCCAGTGCGACCAGAGAGCCACGCGCGGTCGGGTGCTCGGCACGGCGGTAATAGTAGACAAGCACCAAGGCACAAATACAAAGGAGGTTGAGCAAGTGGACGCCGATGGAGAGGCCCACAAGGTAGGCGATGAGCACCAGCCAGCGGTCGGAATGAGGCTGGTCGGCGACTTCTTCCCATTTAAGGATGAGCCAGAACACCACGGCGGTGAAGAGCGACGAAGAGGCATAGACTTCGCCCTCGACGGCGGAGAACCAGAATGTGTCGCTCCACGTGTAGGCCAACGCGCCCACAACGCCGCAACCGACGATGAGCACCATGTGTGCGGCGCTGTCTACGACGCCGCCGGGACACAGCAGTTTGCGCGCGAGGTGCGTAATGCTCCAAAACAGGAACAGTATACACCCGGCCGAGAATAGGGCCGACATGAGGTTCACCATCATCGCCGCTTTCGACGGGTCGTCGGTGAAAAGCGTGAAAAAGTTACCCATCAACATGAAGAAGGGTGCGCCGGGCGGGTGGCCGACTTCCAGTTTATACGCTGTGGTGATGAACTCGGGACAATCCCAGAAGCTGGCCGTCGGCTCGATTGTGGAGCAATACGTGAAAGCGGCGACGGCAAAGATAAGCCAACCAACAATGTTGTTGACCAGTCTGTACTGTTTCATAAGCGGAGTTCGCTGTTTTTTTTATGAGTGGATTTATGATTTCAGTCGGTGTCATAGCACTATTCCGGGCAAAAATACGCAGAATTTTCGGGACAGGCGTAGAATTCGGACTTTTTTGAGAATTGCCGGCCACGGCGGGAGCAAAAAGGCTCAGCCGTCCTGTATTTTCTGTCAGTTATTTAGAAATTCCTGTCAGCCGTCACGTTCCGACGGGCTGCCGGTTTGTGGAAACGGGTAGCCGTCACGACAATCACCCTGCCATGGACGTCATTCATACAGCACTGCCCAGGAAGGCACCTGCCCCATTCAGTCCCGCTCCGTCACCCGGCGGTCGACATGGACGACACGACAGGCGGCATAGTCTATGGCGGCAGGATTGTGCGTCACGAGCACCACGGCCTTGTGGTGGCGGAACGCGCGGAGCCGGCCGTATAGCGCTTCACGGTGTTCGGCGTCCAAATATGTGTCAGGCTCGTCAAGCACAAGCAGGTCGGGCGACGAGACCACGGCCCGTGCATAGAGCACGCGCTGCAACTGCCCGCCGCTAAGTTCGGACACAAGACGTCCCGACAGTCCGTCGAGCTGACATTCCGTGAGCACTTCGTCAACGCGTGCGCGCTGCGCCGCCGTAAACGGCCGCCAGAAAGGCTTCCGGCAGTTAAGGCCCGAGAAAACAATCTCGCGCACCGTGACGGGAAACTGACGGTCAATGCGTTGATACTGGGGCTGATAGCCCATCACAAGACAGGGCCGGCGCCACAGCACGCCGCCCGCAGCCTTTTTCAAGCCGAGAATCATGCGCACGAGTGTCGTCTTTCCTCCTCCGTTCGGCCCGGTCAGGGTCACGAAGTCTCCCTCTGATAGGGTCAGGTCAACACCCTCCAAAACTGTCCGCGCTCCGTAGGCGGCCGAAACACCCGCAAAGCGGACTAACGTGCCTTCACTTCTTTCCATGAGCTATCTCGTAAGCCACGCGGGTCATCTCGCCGGGCCAGTCATACGCCAACGGGTCGACCGTCGCCACCCGGGCACCGACGTCGCGGGCTATCTGACTGACGGCCGAGGGATCGTATTCTTTCTGTACGAGCACCACCTCGACCTGCTCGCTGCGGCAGCGGCTGACCAGACGGCGCAACTGAGCCGGAGTCGGCTCACGGCCTTCACTCTCGATGCTGATCTGCCGCAGGCCGTAGTCACGGGCAAAATGGCCAAAGGCCGGGTGATAGACAAGGAAGCTGCGATGACGCACGTCAGCGAGTATGCGGCGCACCACGCCGTCGACACTGTCGATGCGTGCCGTCAGGCTGTCAAGGCGTCGCCGGTAGTCCGGCGTGCCGGCCGAATCAAGTTCACAAAGAGCCCGACAGATGTTACGGGCTATGACCCTGGCCCCTCCCGGCGACGTCCAAGTGTGCGGGTCGGTCACGGTGACCATCCGCACGGTATGACGGCGTTCCTCGCGAACGGGTTCAATGCCCTCCGAGGTGTCATAGACTTTCAGGCCGGGAGCGTTGTCGACAAACTTGGCCATCCACGTCTGTTCAAAACCGAGTGTGCCTACGCGGAAATAGGCCACGCTGTTGTCGAGGTCGACGAGCTGCTGAGGCGACGGCTCATAAGTTTCAGGACTGCTGCCACCCGGCACCATTGTCACAACTCGCATACGGTCGCCTGCTATCTGTTCGGTGAAGTAGCGCAGCGGTTCGATGCTCACCACGACGACAGGCCGGTCGCCGACAGGCACCTGCTCGCTCCGGCACGCAGTCAGACAGCACACGATGAACAGGCTAAGCCATAGGGAAAGATGTCGTATTTCCTTCATTACTCACACATTTAATATAAAGAGACAAGGAACACCACGGCGTAGTAACGCAATCCCTTGCCGATAAAGATGGTCAGCACGGAAGGCAGCCAACTCACACGCAGGTAACCCATCGCCACGGTAATCAGTTCGCCGACGACTGGCACCCAGCTCAACAGTCCGCCCCAGGCACCATAGCGGTGCACCCATCGCCGGCCGCGGTCCAGCTTGTCGGGCGTGACGCGGGCGAAACGCGCGATCCACTCCTCCCGGCCCAGTCGCCCGATGCCGTAGTTGAGCAGGCCGCCCAACGTGTTGCCTAACGTGCCCCACAAGACAAGCCCCCAAGGGTCGGCACCCCCCAACTGGAGCGCAGCCATTACCACCTCAGAACTGAACGGAAGAATGCTGCCTGCCAAAAAGGCGGAAATGAACATCCCCAACTGTCCGTGCTGAATCAGAAAGTCGACAAGGGTATCCATGGTGCAAGATGATTAAACACGGACAGGGCGACAAGCAACACCAGCGAAGCAACGAACCAGACGTTCATGCCCCAGCCACGCGCCAGAGCCAAGTAGTGGCCGACAATCGGCGACGACGTCAACACGTAGAGAGGGAAAAGCACGGCATAGTGCTGCGGTTGGGCGATGAGGAGCACTGCCATGAGTAGCGCCTGCGTCGTCAGAAGCCTATGGTACATGCGGACGCGGATCTTGTCGTTGTACGAGGTGCGGCTGAAGTGGCCAGAGGCGATCACAAGATAGAACGTGAGGAACCCGAAACTGACCGCGACAGGCAGAGGAACACTACCGTAGTCCGGAACAGCAAATTCGCCCAGCCCAGACAGGAATCCGAACGCCGTGTCAAAACGATTCTGCCACGCGGCATATCCTCCGTAAATCCAGTAGGGCAACGTCAGTCCCACAATGGCGGACGACCAGACACGGAGGCCGTAGACACGCAACCGCACAAACATGGCTCCCCACAGGAAAGGCACGAAGTAAAGCCACTGAGGGAAGAAAAAGCTCCCCACGCCGAGGAAGACAAACGCATGGAACACGTCGGACTCGGGACGTGGCTTCTGATAAGCCCGGAAAAGGAAAGAATAAAGCCCCAACGCACAGGCGGCCGGAACGAGCGCTGTACCCCAACCGGCCATGAACGGACAGGCCGCCGCAAAGGCAAGCATCCACGCGCTGATGAGCCTGGAACGGATGCGCAGCAGCATGAACGCATCGTTCCACCAGGCGACAAGTATTCCAGTCACAGCCGTCCCTGCGAGTGTCCCGCCGACTGCAAGCGTAGGCGGGACACTGAAAAGCCATGACAGCACGAGCCACACCATCGCCACACTGAGCGTGGCGCTCGACGTGGCGACGCGATGTTGGAACGTATGTTCGTACATGTTCAGCGCTTTGACAGGTCAGACGTGGCGGGCAACGCGGAACTCAGGCACCGAGGTCGCGGCCGATATCGGTACGGAAGTATTTTTTCTCGAACTGGATGGTGCGTGCTCCCTCCATGGCACGGCCGAGCGCTTCGCCGAGCGTCACACCATAGGCACTTGCAGCGATGACGCGTCCGCCCGACGTGACGAGCTGTCCGTCTTTGAGTGCTGTCCCGGCGTGGAAAACGACGCAACCCTCAGGCTGGGCGTCGGTGATGGGGTAGCCTTTGTCGTACGCGCCGGGGTATCCGCCAGACACGCACATGACACAAGCGGCAGCGCGAGGGTCGAACTGCACGCGGCGTCTGTCGAGGTCACCGGCGGCCACGCCTTCGAAAAGGTCGACCAGGTCACTCTTCAAACGCAGCATAACGGTCTCCGTCTCGGGGTCGCCCATACGACAGTTGTATTCTATGACCTTCGGCTCGCCCGCACAATTAATCAAACCAAAGAATATGAAACCTTTATAGTCCAGCCCTTCGGACGCAAGCCCCTCGACAGTCGGGCGCACGATACGCTCCTCCACTTTTTTCATCCAGGCCTCATCGGCAAACGGAACGGGCGACACACTGCCCATGCCGCCGGTGTTCAGCCCCGTGTCGCCCTCACCGATGCGCTTGTAATCCTTGGCTTCGGGCAGGATGGCATAATGCGTGCCGTCGGTCAGGGCAAACACAGAACACTCGATACCATCGAGGAATTCTTCAATCACGACGCGCGACGAGGCCGTACCGAACATGCCGCCTAACATTTCGCGGAGTTCGCGCCGCGCAGCGTCGAGCGTATCAAGGATAAGGACGCCTTTTCCGGCACAAAGACCGTCGGCTTTCAACACGTAAGGCGGACGAAGCGTCTCTAAGAAACGACAGCCTTCTTCCACTTGCGTGCCATCAAACGTTGCATAAGCAGCCGTCGGGATACCGTGGCGCTTCATGAAGCCTTTGGCGAAATCTTTCGACCCTTCGAGCATCGCACCTGACTTGGAAGGACCGATGACAGGCACGTCGGCGAGCGTGTCGTTCGCTTTGAAATAATCGTAGATACCTTTGACGAGCGGATCTTCGGGACCGACCACGACCATATCGACGCCGCGCGTCGTGACGAAACGGCCAATGGCTTCGAAGTCGTCGGCCTTGACAGGCACGTTCTCGCCCACTTGCGCCGTTCCTGCATTGCCCGGGGCGATGAAGAGTTTGTCGACTTTTTCGCTTTGGGCGATTTTCCATGCCAAGGCGTGCTCTCGGCCGCCGCTGCCTAACAATAGAATTTTCATACGCTTTATCCGTTTTTATATTCTATCCGCAAAGATAGTTTTTTTTCAGCCTCCGACAAAACGGACTTACCTCCAACCACAAGCCAGCCTGCGACGGAAAAAACGGAACGGCTGACAGGAATTTCTAAATAACTGACGGGAATCACGGGATGGCTGACGGGATTCACGGGATGGCTGACATTGAAAATGCCCTGCCGGACAGGACGTAAGACTGGACGACAAAAGGACACGGAGCAGCTATCCCGACGGACGGAACCGGCACAAAGCGTCCCCCTCCGGACTGGCCTGAGCGAGCCGGAGGGGGACTGTATGCGCCACAAGCGCCGCAACGGACGCGGTCGTCTGTGTGATTATTTCAGATAGTCGTCAAAGTAACGCGTAATGCGTTCATGGAGGTGCACCATGTCCTTGCCGTACATATTATGACCCTGTCCGGGATAGACAAAGAAGTCTGGCTGCGTACCGGCGTCCTCACATGCACGCAGGAAAGCCAACGAATGTTGCGGAACACAGGTCGGGTCGTTATAACCGATGATAACCTGCAGACGTCCGCGGAGGTTCTTGGCCTTGCCGAGGAGACTCGACGAAGCATAGCCCTCGGGGTTCTCCTGCGGAGTGTCCATGTAACGCTCGCCGTACATCACCTCGTAGTACTTCCAGTCAATGACCGGCCCGCCAGCCACTCCGACTTTGAAGACGTCGGGATAGGAGCACATAAGGTTAGTGGTCATGAAACCGCCGAACGACCAGCCATGCACGCCCAGCCGGTCAGCATCGACATAAGGCAGGGTCTTCAAAAATTCTACGCCCCGGAGCTGGTCTGCCATTTCGACGTCGCCGAGGTGACGGTATGTCGCACTTTCAAAAGCAAATCCGCGACGGCTCGATCCTCTGTTGTCGAGCACGAAAACTACGTAGCCGCGTTCAGCCATATAGACCTCCCAGCCGCGGACCATATAATTTCGCGTGGCCTCTACGTTGCGGATTCCGGGACCGCCGTAGACGTAAACGACCGTAGGATACTTTTTGTTCGGGTCAAAGTTTGTCGGCTTCACCAGCCGGTAGAAAAGGTCGGTCGAGTCGTCGGCAGCCTTGATCGTGCCGCTCGTGATTTCGGGCACATCGTATCCCGCCCAAGGGTCGGTAGCAGTAAGAAGATTGACGGCTTTGCCGGTCGCGGTGGCCGTGAGGTCAATCTTTCGCACGACGTCGGGCGAGCTCCAAAGGTCGCGGACGAAAGCACCCGAAGCCGACAGGCTGGCATTGTGGCAACCCGTACCGCCATCAAGGGCTGTGCGCTTGCCGGTGGCGACATCGACAGCATACAGGTTGGCCTGAATAGGCGACGCCTCGGTCGACGAGATGATGAGGCTCTTCCGTTTGACGTTGAAACCGAGCAGATCGAGCACTACGAAGTTACCCTGAGTGAGCTGGCGTATCTCTTTGCCGTTTGTATCAAAGAGGTAAAGATGGTCATATCCGTCACGCTCGCTCTGGTAGACAAACTTGCTGTTATCCCAAGGCAGGAAGACAATCGGATGCTGGGGATGAACATACTTGGCGTTGCGCTCGGTGTAGAGCACGCCCTTACGCCGTCCCGTGGCAGCATCATAGGCAACCAGTTCGGCCTTGTCCTGCGTACGGGGAAGCTCTATCATGTAGACGGTGCGCTCGTCGGGCGACCAAGCGATGTTCGTGAAATAACGGTCAGTCGGATCGCCCGCATCGAGGTAGACAGTCTTCTGCGTGGCAGGGTCATAGACGCCCACAGTGACCTTGTGGCTCGTCATGCCAGCCATGGGATACTTGTCGGGAGCGTAGCGGGCGGGACGGTCTGTGATGTCGACTTGCGGATAGTCGGTCACCATCGACTGGTCCATGCGATAGAACGCAAGGAAATTGCCTTTGGGACTCCAAAACGTGCCTTTTGTAATGCCAAACTCATCGCGGTGTACGCTCTGTCCGTACACCAGTTCACGCGAACCGTCGGTCGAGACGGCTTGCTCACGGCCATCGGCCGTCATAACGTAGAGATTCCAGTCACGCACATAGGCTTCGCAGCGCGAGGCAGAGCAGAAGTCGGCATGGGTGGCTCCCCCGACGCGTGGCTGACGCCAGACAACCTCTTTGTCACTCCAATCGTAAATCAGGTTTTCCTTCGAGGTGCGCACGAAAGCTTCGGTACGGTCGCCGTCAGGGAAGGTGACATAATAGAGACTGCGCACCTTGTCCTTCTCGTCGAGACCGGCGGCACGGTTGAGCTCATCGAGCGTGAAGAGGGTCTTGGGATAAACCTTACGCCCCTTCTTGTCGGTGAGGAGGGAGCAATCGTCAGTATCAAGACTGACCAAGACGTCGCCCCACCACTCAGTGTGAAGATTGGCTGGCTGCAAATTCCAGAAGTTGCTGCCTCCGGAAAGCAAGTCGTCGAGGGTGAATGTCTTCTTGGTCTGGGCAGTGTTCGGGATGGCCATGAGCAGAAGCAGACAAGTAAGAATCGTTTTAATCTTCATAGCGTTTCTTTTTGAAATTTCGGTCGAAAGGCTTATGGTCACGGTCGAAGGGACGGCGGCCGCCTTGATAAGATTTTCTGTCGCCGCCACGGAAGTCCCTGTCGCCGCGATAAGGACGGCCTTCACGGTCGTCAAATCTGCGTTCACCGCCAAAGGACTTGCGGTCGCGTCCGAAAGAGGAACGGCCCTGCTCGCCGAAGCGGTCTTCACGTTCGTCAGACCTGCGATCGCGGTCAAAGGAACGACGTGAACGGGACTCGTTGTCCCGGCGTGGGCGGAACTCTTGACGCGAGCGCTCGAATTCCATATGCTTACGGCGCATGTAGCCCGGGATGCCGTCTTCATCGTCCTCGTCGTCGAACCGCTTGCGGAACTCGTCGCGATGCTGCTTGAAACGGCGCTTCTCGCCCGAACGGCGACGGTCTTCCTCGTTACGGACGTCGTTGCCGTCAGCCCGGAAATCGTCATATTTCCCATCGAATATCTGGTACTTGCGCAGCTCGCAGTCCAAAGCGCCGTTAAACAGGGGTATACGCACGCTGGGCTTTAAGCCGATTTGGTCGAAAAGCTCCGCGCGGTTACAGATCACCCAAGCCGTGTTGCCGACGAACTGATGTTTGAGGCGCTCTCCGAGCGACCGGTAAAGCCCGAGCAGGTCCGGCGACGTGATTCGCTCGCCATAAGGCGGATTGGTCACCATGAGGGTGGGTTCGGATGGCTGCTCGAACTGCTGAACGGGGCGACGCTCCACTGTGACGCAGTCTGCCACACCGGCGGACTTGACGTTGGCCTGCGCCACGTCGATAGCTGGCTGGTTGATGTCGTACCCGTATATCTTATGGGTGAACTCGCGTTCATCGTTGTCGTCATTGTAAATCCGGTCGAACAGTTCGCGGTCAAAATCGCTCCACTTCTCAAAAGCGAACTCCTTACGGAACACACCTGGATAGATGTTGCGTGCCATGAGGGCGGCTTCAATGATGAGGGTTCCCGACCCGCACATCGGATCGACGAAGTCGGTCGACCCGTCCCAGCCGGCGAGCTTCAGGATGCCGGCCGCGAGTACTTCGTTGATTGGAGCGTCGACCGTGCCGGTGCGGTAGCCACGACGATGAAGGCTTTCGCCCGAAGAGTCAAGCGAAAGCGTACAGTCGGTCTCGGCAATGTGTATGTTGAGCTTGACGTCCGGGTTCGTAATCCGTATGTTCGGACGTTGCCCGGTGTGCTCCCGGAAATAATCGACAATAGCGTCCTTCACCTTGTAGGCGACGAACTTCGAATGGCGGAACTCTTGGGAATAAACGACGGAGTCGACGGAAAACGAAGTGTCGAGGCTAAGATAATCGCTCCACTCTATGCTCTTCACAGCGTCGTACACCTGGTCGGCGTCGGCAGCCTTGAAATGTTTGATAGGCTTTAAGACACGGACGGCAGTACGAAGACAGAAATTGGCACGGTACATCATTTCCTTGTCGCCGGTGAACGAGACCATGCGCCGGCCTATCTGCACGTCGTTGGCGCCGAGTTCCGTAAGCTCTTGGGCGAGCACTTCTTCAAGTCCTTGGAAAGTTTTTGCGATGAGTTCGAATTGTGGTTCCATTTATAGTGATTGCGTAGTTTAACGTTGGACAAGACGAGCCCCGGGGGCTACGTCTTCGGTCACCCAGAGGTTGCCGCCGATTGTGGCGCCGTGGCCGACGGTGATGCGTCCGAGGATGGTGGCGTTAGAGTAGACTATGACGTTGTCTTCAAGGATGGGGTGACGCGGGATGTGCTTGATGGGATGGCCGTCGGCGTCGAGGGGGAAACTCTTGGCACCCAAGGTGACGCCTTGGTAAAGTTTGACATAATTGCCTATAATGCACGTGGCGCCGATAACGACACCCGTGCCGTGGTCTATGGTGAAGTGATGGCCTATCTGCGCCGCCGGGTGGATGTCGATGCCCGTTTCGCTGTGAGCCAGTTCTGTCAGGATGCGCGGGATAAGCGGTACGCCGAGCTGGAGCAGCTCGTGGGCCACGCGGTAGTTGGTCAGCGCCTTGATGACGGGGTAGCAGAGTATGACCTCGCCGCAGTTGACGGCCGCAGGGTCGCCGAGGAACGTGGCCTCGACGTCGGTGGCCAACGTGCGCCGTATGCCCGGAAGCCGCGAGATAAAGGCCGCTGCGATGCCCGCTGCCTTGGCGCGGTTCTCGGTACAGGCTGGTTCGTCCGTCCCCGCCGGCCGGGAGAAGCAGAGGCCGGCCTCAATTTGTTCGGACAGCTTTGTATAGAGCCGCTCGACATCCACACCGATGCGATACTCCACGGTGCGGCTGTTGACCGTCGAGTGGCCGTAATAACCAGGGAACAGCACGGCGCGACAAAGCGCCACTACGTCTTCCAACACCCGTCCCGACGGCAAGGGGTCTCCTTGACGATGCTGGTGGAAGAGGTCCTTCATGTCGGCGCAGTCCGACAACTCACTGACGGCCTGCGTCAACACTTGGGTAAAATCGAAAGGATTCATTTCACGCTCTATGAACTATCGGGCAAAGATATAAAGATTTTTCACGAAAGTTCAGCTTTTCTTCCCGTTTTTAGAGAAATCACGGATGACGGCCTGTTTTCGTCGGTATGCCCGCCTATTTTTACGGTCGCAGGGAGTGGATTTACAAGACGGCTGACAGGAATTTCTGTCAGTTATTTAGAAATTCCTGCCAGCCGTCCCGCTTCTCATCGAGCGCCGAGCACCACGAGCGAAGCCCGCGCACCGAGCAGGCGGCGCACCCCATCGACCACCAGCCACGATGCAGCGAAGGCCACCACAGCGGCCAGAGGGATCTGCAAGCCCATCGGGACACCGAGCGTGCGCATCAGCTGCACCGAAGGGCCGATGAAGAAATAGTGTATCATGAAGATGCCGAAGCCGCACGTCGTCAGGTTTTTCAGCAGCCGCTGCACGCGTTCGGAACGAGGATTGAGGTGCGGCATGAGGGCAAACAGAGGCGCCGACATAAGCACCACGCTCAGCGAACAATAGGTCCAGAAGAGTTCGAGGATATCCAAGTCGCCCGTGACGTTGCTCAGGGTGCGCGTGTAGTTGAAACCGAAGAAAGTCAACAGGTAGCCCGCAACGAACATCGGCACGCCCCACAGGAGCACTGTACGCCACGGCAAAACGTGATGCCGAAGCACGTGTCCCAGAAGCAGGTAACCGTTGAACCCGCAGAAGTAGTAGAGCATCCCGAAGTCATTCCAGGCACACTCACCCCACAACTGTCCGTCGACAAAGTGCCTGTAATAAGGCAGGAGCAGCGTCACGCCCCACACACCGAGGAACCAGAGTTTGGCGCGCAGCGACGCCTTCTCCACCCAGGCCGAAAAGACGGGCAGGTAGAGATAGAAGCCGACGAGCAGGTAGATGTACCACATCTGGACAGCAAGGGGATTAAAGTTAAGAGGGATGCGGACGATGCGGTCGAGTGCTGCGGAAAGCGTGGCAGGCTCGCTGGCCGCATAAGGAAAGAAGACGCCCAGCATCTCGGGGCCACCGCCCAACAGACTGAGCAGCCAGGGAAACAAGTAGTAGATGGCAGACCAGATGACAAACGGCCAGATGATGCGCGGCAGGTAGCGGCGGAGGAAGGGTCCTGTCTCGCGCCTCAGCGGCAGCAGGAGCGAACCGGTAATCATGACGAACAACGGCACGCACGGCCGGATAAGACTGCCCCATGCCCCGCCCCAGAACTGTATCCGGGCGAGGGTTTCGGGATCATGACCACTGTAAAAATTGAACGGGTCGGCGCAATGGCAGCATACCAAAAGGAACATGGCCACAAGGCGACTCACGTCGATCCACACCTGGCGAGGCGCTCCCGCTGCCGGGTTTAAGGTTTCCATCGGTTTTCGGATTACTTGGATTAGGTCTTATAGAGGTGTCAATACTTGTGTTCGCCGTTTTCAAGTTCCTTTCGGGTCAGCGAGTCGCGGTCCATGGCATGCCAAGCATAGGCGATGTAAGCCAGCACAAAAGGAATGGCCACCGACACCCAAGCCATAGTTTGCAACGTAAAGAGGCTCGACGAACTGTTCGCTATGGTAAGCGAGCTTTCCGGCGAGACCGACGAGGGATAATAGGCCGTGGAATTGTAGCCCGCCGTGAGCAGCAGGGCCAGTACTGTGAGCACAGTGCCGGTCCCGGCGGCCCAGATACCATAAACAAAGCCAGACTTGACGATTGTACGGACAATGCCGTAAAGCACCAGTCCCACGCCCACCACGAAGGTCACCCCGACGGCCGGCATCTGCCACAAGTTTAATGCGTACTTATAAGGAGTGAGCACCACAGTCCCCGAAGCGTCGACAGCATAACCAGGACCGAGCAGCACACGACCGACAAAAGCGACAAAAAGCAGGACAAAGGGCACCGCATCGGTCAGCACCTGACGGCGAAGCCGGGGCTGCAAGGCGTCGTCGGCGATGTTATTGATGAAATAGAGCGAGCCCAGCACGCGCGACAGGAAGAAGACCGCAAGGCCCAGAACCCAGTTCCAAGGGTCAGCCAAGGCGTCGAGCCCATGCCAGCCATTGGCCCAACGGCTGATGACAGGGGCCAGCGTATCGCCCATGGCGCTTTTGTCGATCACGAACGCTGAGCCAGTGAAGAACGTCGCCACGGCCGCCCCAAGCAGAAACGGACCGACGAAACCGTTGAACACGAGAAAACGCCGGTACGTCGAACGCCCCAAGACGTTGCCGGGCTTCGACTGGAACTCATAGGCGACAGCCTGCAACACGAAGCTGATCAAGATTAAGACCCACAGCCAATACGCACCGCCAAAGCTCGTGCTGTAAAACAGGGGGAACGAAGCGAAGAAGGCTCCGCCGAACGTGACGAGCGTCGTGAATGTAAATTCCCACTTACGTCCCGTCGAGTTGACCAGCAGGCTTCGTTCGGCTTCGTCTCTGCCAAGGCGGAAGATCAGGGAGTTTCCACCTTGTACAAACAAGAGGAAAACGAGCAGCCCGCCGAGCAGCGAAACGAGAAACCACCAATAATGTTGTAAAAACGCGTAGGTAATCATGGCGATAGTGATTGTATTTTCGATGTCAGTATTTGTCTTTTATGTCACAACGGCAAGTTCCCGCCTCACACTGTGCGGTATGTCAGGCCTCGGGCCCTTTCTTAATAGCACGGCAGAGGATTCGCAGTTCTGCCACAAGCAGAAGGGTGAACAAGGCGAGGAAAATGAAGAACGTAGTCTGTACAGCGGCAGGGTCAAGAAGCGAGACGGCAGCTTCGACGGGCAACAAATTCTGAATAGCCCACGGCTGACGGCCCACTTCGGCCACAATCCAGCCTGCTTGTCCTGCCACATAGACTACGGCGATACTCCAAAGCCCAAGATGGAGTAGCCAGCGCCACTGTTCGAGCCGCCCGCGCCGCTCGGCCCACAGCACCAACGCAAGCACTGCCAGCAGGAACATGCCGCCACCCACCATCACACGGAAGGCCCAATAAGTAAGCCCGACGGGGGGCACGAGACGTTCGGCCGACGACAGATAACCATAACCGAAATGCTCCATGTTGTTCATAAGCACTTGACGTGCTTCTGCACGGTTGGCGGGTGCTGCGGTGTCGCTGCGATAGATGCGGAAGGCGTCGAGCGCCAGCCGGCCGCGTCGCATCCGCTCCTCGGCCGAGAGGTAGACGATCCCCTCGTCGGTCCGTTTCTCCCCGGCCAGCAAGTTGCCCTCGCCGTCAGGGCGGGTATAGCCGTCAAGCATGTCCTGAATGCCCGGAACGTAACCATTGACATCATGAGTGGCCAGAATGGAAAGTGCCCCGGGCACCTCCACTCCCGGAACGACGGAGAAGGGAGCTCCCGGACCGCCCCGTTCGAGTCCCTCCATAGCGGCGAGTTTCATGGGCTGCAAACGGGCCACGTCGAGCGCCGAGCGGTCGCCCGTTCCCAGCACACCAACCGAAGCCACCAGTCCGACAATGGTTCCGATGCGCAGGCTCGCTTTGGCCAAAGGCTGCTCGCGGCGACGCAAAAGAAACCAACAGCTCACCCCGACAACGAAGACAGCGCCCGTGAGCCAGCCAGAAAACACCGTGTGACAGAACTTAACGACTGCTACCGGCGAGAAAGCCACCGCAAAGAAGTCCATCATCTCGTTGCGCACAGTGTCAGGATTGAACTGCATACCGACGGGATGCTGCATCCAACTGTTCGCCACGAGTATCCACCACGCCGAGAATGTGGCACCGACGCCGGTTAGCCACGTCGAGGCGAGATGGAAGCCGCGGCTTACTTTGTTCCAACCGAAAAACATGACAGCGATAAACGTCGCCTCCATGAAAAAAGCGACGATGCCCTCGATGGCCAACGGCGCACCGAAAATGTCGCCCACGAACCACGAGTAGTTGCTCCAATTGGTACCAAACTGAAATTCGAGGATTAGTCCTGTCGCCACGCCCACAGCGAAATTGATTCCGAACAGTTTCATCCAAAAACGCGCCGCCCTTTTCCAAAAAGGATCCTTCCTGACGACATAAAGCGTCTCCATAATGCCCATGACGACCGCAAGGCCGAGCGTAAGGGGAACAAAAAGCCAATGATAGCACGCAGTGAGCGCAAATTGCGCCCGGGACCAATCAATCAGAGACAGTTCAATAGCACTAAGCAGCATAAGCATATCTGTTTTTCTTGTTTTCGTTCAAAACGTCAGTCTTGGGGCCAATGCGACGAAGCGGTTACCGCGGGTCTCCGCAGCAACTCGCCGGCCACGGCCGCAGGTTTCTCGTCTGCGTCAAGACCGGCCAAGACAGGCCGGAAAAAGAATACGCGCAACACGGCGAAGAGCACGAACAGCTTGACGAGGATGAGAATCCACAGCGTCCGCCCCCACGTCATCTCGCGAAAACCGTCGCGATAAAAGCGCCATATGTTGACAAGCCCGAACGTTTTCATAGGAATTACGGCAAATATAGAGACTTTTTACGGATTGGGCTACCGCTGTGTATGTTTTTTTGACCAAAAAGCATAAAACAGAGGCCGGACGAAGCGGAAAAGCATTTGCCTCATCCGGACCGTTCCCGACAAACAACCGCCGCACACGCAGACATTCCGGAACGGCTGACAGAAATTTCTGCCAGCCGTTCCGGAGTTTCTGTCAGCCGTCCAGAAAACCTCATCAGCGCACATGGATGTCCTGTCGGTGAAACTGAAAAAACGGGCGATGCATCCATCCGGAAAAAATCCCCCACCCCTATCTCCGCACAGACTGGAATGCAAACGAGGCGCACTTCCGCTCGTCCCCATCCCTTCGGGCACGGTCGGTAGTGCGCCTCGTCAAAGACGTACCAAAGCGCGTTTATTTCAGTGCGGCAAGGGCTGCAACGTAGTCGGGCTCGTTCGTAATCTCGTCAACAAGCTGCTCATAAATGATCCGGCCATCCGTATCGACCACCACGACCGCGCGTGCCAACAGGCCGCGCAGCGGACCGTCGGCAATGGTGATGCCGTATTTCTCGTCAATACACTTGCAGCGGAATACGGAGAGCGCGATGACGTTCTCAATGCCTTCGGTCGTGCAGAAACGGCTTTGGGCGAACGGGAGGTCTTTCGACACGCAAAGGACCACGGTGTTGTCAAGCGCGGCTGCCTCCTTGTTGAAACGGCGTACCGAGGCCGCACACACAGGAGTGTCGAGGCTCGGAAAGAAGTTGATGACAACACGCTTGCCCAGCAGGTCGGGCAAATGGAGCACACTGAGATCACCACGCACTCCACCGAACTTAGGTGCGAGTGCGCCGACTGCGGGCAATTCGCCCGTGGTCGTCACGGGAGAGCCTGCGAAAGTTACTTTTGCCATAATGTCTGTATTTATGAGGTTGGAACTTGTTTTCATTAAATCCCTCACCATGCCAACCGCCCAGCAGTCCAGTCAGGCAGGATACGTTCCACGCCACGGCGAATCGACGCCAGACCGAACAGCTCCGGCTGCGCTTCGGCTGGGGAGATCCACAGGAGTTCTGCCGCATCGTCATGGGGGCGCAAGGACTGATCCGGTGTCAAACGGCATAGGAAAAAGCTGTCAGCCGTATGCACCTCGAAGCCCGAATAGTGATAAACATTGGGCAGGGAGAAGAGGAAGCGCATCGCCTCGACACGGCCGCCGGTCTCTTCTGCCACCTCGCGGCAGCAACCGTCTTCAACGCTTTCGCCGGCGTCGACAAAGCCACCCGGAAGGTCGAGGGTGCCGCGCGCAGGGTCGGCCGCACGCCGGCAGACAAGGAGTCGGTTTCCGACATCGAAAACGACAGCCACTGTGGCAGCCGCCGCGTTGTGATAATAGGTGAAGCCGCATGTCCGGCAACGCTTCGACTTGAAATCGTTGACCTCAAAGCCGGGCGAACCGCAGCGGGGACAATAATTGAACGAGGACAAAGGATGTGTCATAAAACTTATCGTTTTTCAAACCGGACATGGACAAAGCCTCGCCGGACGGCTATCGGGTGTAAATAAGCGTTGTCATCCGCTCTGGCGGGAAGGCGGCCTGCGCAATAGCTTGCAGGTCGGACACCGTCAGGCTGTCAATACGTGCAAAGAGGCGTTCGACGTCGCGGGGACGGCCATAATGGGCATAGGTCTTGCCTAAGGCGAGCGCGTAGTTCTCAAAACTGTCACAGCCGATGCCGATCTGTCCCTTCAACTGCTTTTTTGCCGCTGCCAATCGGGCTGGTGAGAGAGGCGACTCGACCAAGCGAGCATACTCGCGCGACACCAGGCGACAACATCGGGCCACGTCGGCCTCATCACAACCGAAATAGACGCACCAAGCCCCCGCGTCGGGATATGTCAGAAGCGATCCCTCAACCGTATAGACTAAGCCGGCGCGCTCACGAAGCACAGTGTTGAGCCGGGCATTCATACCCGGGCCAGCCATCAGGTTGTTCAGCAAGACGAGGCCGACATGTCGGTCGTCGCTCCCGCCGAACGCACGGCCACCAACCAAGACGTGGGTCTGGTGCGTACCTCGCGGCACGCGGCGCACTTCGGGACGGTATTCCGGAAGCGGCTGCGGAGAAGCCGGTTCAAATCCAGGTTCAAGACCTGCCGTTGCCCGCTCTACTGTTCGCACGACGCGGGCGAAATCCACCTGACCATAGCAATAGAAAACAACATTCGAGGGGCGGTAATAGCGCCCTGTGAAACGCCGGGCATCGGCCGTGGTGTACTGTCGCAGACGGGCGGCGTCGCCGAGAATATCGCGGCCAAGCGGATGACCTGCAAAGACCATCGACTCAAACTCGTCATAGATCAACTCGGCGGGCGAGTCGTTGTAACTGTCGATTTCATCGGCAATGACGTCGACCTCGCGGTCTATCTCACGCTGCGGATAAACACTATGGAATACGATGTCGGACAGGAGGTCGACCGCGCGGGCGAAGTCGCCACGCAGGACTGTGGCATAGTAGACCGTCTCTTGTTTCGAAGTATAAGCGTTCAGGTCGCCGCCGACCCGCTCAAGACCGTTGGCGATGTGACAGGCCCGGCGACGGCGTGTCCCCTTAAAAGTCAGGTGCTCGCAAAAATGGGCCATACCACTGTCTGGCGCGTCTTCATGACGCGTACCAGCCATCACTACGTAGCCGCAATAGACCACTCCGGTCGGCGACGCTTCATGTACGATGCGAAGTCCGTTGGGAAGGATGTGTTCGTTGAACGTTCTCATACGTGGCACAAAAGTAGGAAAAACAAACGAGCCCGTATCAAAAGAAATTCCTAATTTTGCCTTGCAACTTTTTATAACACTGACAGACATGAAAAAAGTAATCGCAACGACTTCGGCTCCTGCGGCCATCGGCCCTTACAGTCAGGCCATCGAGGCCGGCGGCATGGTGTTCGTTTCAGGACAACTGCCCGTCGATCCCGCCACAGGAGCATTCGCCGAGGGTGGTATCAAAGAACTGACACATCAGTCGCTGACAAACATCAAAGCTATTTTGAACGAAGCTGGACTGACGATGGACAACGTGGTCAAGACGAGCGTTTTCCTCGCCGACATGAACGATTTTGCCGCTATGAATGAGGTGTACGCCACCTTCTTTAATGGTAATGCCCCGGCTCGCTCCGCCGTAGCCGTAAAAGAACTTCCGAAAGGCGCGCGCGTCGAAATCGAATGTATAGCAGTACGTTGAGCGTAACACCCGGACTCAACCAATCAAATTCTGCCTAAACAGTCCCGGCCATGACGCTCCCGGCGTCCATGACCGGGGCGTTCATTCTGTGCCTCCCCCATCCTACGTTCATACATTCCACACATAAAAAACTTTCATCCATGACAAACATTGGAGTCTACCTGAGTTCCAAAACAGACGTAGCCCCTGAAATCAAAGACGCCACCGAAGCGTTTGGTCAATGGTTAGGCCAGACACACAAGACGCTCGTCTACGGAGGCAGTCGCTGCGGCATGATGGAGGTGCTCGCCCGTGCGGTCAAGAAAAACGGTGGCCGCGTATTCGGTGTCGTGCCACAATCCATTGTGGAGCGTAACTTAGTCAGCGAGACAATTGACGTGGAGTTCCGCTGTACAGACCTCAACGACCGCAAAGCCATCATGCTGCGCGAGAGTGAAGCCTTCGTCGCCTTGCCCGGCGGCATTGGTACGCTCGACGAAATTTTCACCACTGCAGCCTCCTATGTCTTCGGCATGCACACTAAACCTCTCATTCTGTTCAATGTGAACGGATTTTGGAAGCCTCTGATCGACATGATCAACAACTTGAAAAGTCAAGGCGTCATAACCGAAAAGACACATGAAGCCATCCACGTGGCGGACTCGATCACTGAACTGACAGCCCTCCTCGACGCCTGACAACAGCGTAAGAACAAAACAAGCCCTTAACAGCCTGCCCGTTCATCATATCTTGGGGCCCGACCATTCTGCCACGGCAGCAGAATAAACGGGCCCTAAGTTCGTTTGTAAGAGTGAAGCATCAGGTCCAACACCACATATTTCTTTTTTTTCTAAATTTGCTCACGAAAAAAGAAACACTGTAAATCATGAATTTGGAACTATACTTCGACGTGGTCGTCGTCGGAGGTGGACACGCAGGTTGCGAAGCCGCGCTGGCCGCCGCCCGGATCGGCGCGCGCACCTGCCTGCTGACAATGGACATGAATAAGATTGCCCAAATGAGCTGCAACCCTGCAATCGGCGGCATAGCGAAAGGACAAATCGTCAGAGAGGTAGATGCCTTAGGAGGCGGAACAGGTGAAGTAACCGACGCGACAGCCATTCAGTTCCGTATGCTCAACCGCTCAAAAGGCCCCGCCATGTGGAGTCCAAGAGCTCAGTGCGACCGAACCCGTTTCATCGCCGAATGGCGACACCGTCTTGAAAATACGCCAAACCTCTCCATCTGGCAAGATGAAGCAACCGAAATTATCGTTAAAAACGGGAGAATTTGCGGTGTGCGCACCCTATGGGACGTCATGCTGCACGCCGGCGCCGTCGTCATTACGGCAGGCACGTTCCTCAACGGACTCATGCACATCGGCAGAACGAAAGTTCCCGGCGGACGTTCGGCAGAACCGGCAAGCGTAAAACTATCCGGTTCCATCGCTGCACACGGCATCCGTGTCGGTCGAATGAAAACAGGAACCCCAGTCCGCATCGATGCGCGTTCGGTACATTTCGAAGACATAGAGCCACAACCGGGCGAGGACGACTACCATCGTTTTTCCTACATTAGCGACCGACGCCCCTTGCCCCAACTTCCGTGCTGGACTTGCAGCACCAACGAAGAGGTTCACTCCATTTTGCGTTCCGGACTTACTGATTCACCCCTTTTCAACGGACAAATTAAAAGCATCGGGCCTCGCTATTGCCCCAGCATTGAAACCAAGCTTGTCACCTTCCCCGATCGACAGCAGCATCCGCTTTTCCTCGAACCAGAGGGCGTCGACACAAATGAGCTTTACCTGAACGGATTTTCTTCAAGCCTTCCGATGGACATCCAAATCAGAGCACTGAAAAAAATTCCATGTTTTCGCGATTTAATCGTCTATCGTCCAGGATATGCTATTGAGTACGACTATTTTGATCCAACGCAACTTTCGCATTCTTTGGAATCCAAACTGGTCGAAGGCCTGTACTTTGCTGGACAAGTCAACGGCACGACTGGATACGAAGAAGCAGCAGGACAAGGAATCATAGCAGGTATCAACGCCGCGCGCAAGTGTGGCGGTGCACCATCAGTAGTACTCCATCGTGACGAGGCTTATATTGGCGTTCTCATCGATGATTTAGTCACAAAGGGAGTAGATGAACCTTATCGTATGTTCACCTCTCGCGCCGAATATCGCATTCTTCTGCGGCAAGACAACGCCGACGAGCGTCTCACGCCCAAATCCATTGAATGGGGACTCGCTGACGAGAAACGCACGCAACGTTTCCACAACAAGCACAGAAGTATCGAAGAAATTGTCAGATTCTGCCACAATTTTTCAATCCGATCCGAAAAAATAAACTCCTACCTTGAAAAGTTGGGGACAGCCCCCTTGCACGGAGGCTGTAAGCTTTTCGATCTAATTAGCCGGCCACAAATCACCCTTACAAGCATTGCGACAGAAATCCCAGCCTTTCAACATCTGCTAGACTCCATAACAGAAGACCGCAACGAGACAATAGAAGCAGCAGAAGTAGCCATGAAGTATCACGGATACATTCACCGTGAACGGGCCATGGCTGACAAGATGCAGCGCCTCGAAGCCATAAAAATCAGGAACCGCTTCGAATACGACAAGCTCACCCAGTTGTCGACCGAGGCCCGTCAGAAACTTTCCCAAATCAATCCCGAGACGCTTGCTCAAGCCGGACGAATCCCCGGAGTCTCCCCCAGCGACATCAGTGTATTACTGGTGTTATTGGGAAGATAGCGCCACGTTTCACGTGAAACACGATTTACAAAACTCTCTTTATACAAAGGAATTATGAACAGGGAACTACTCATTTCTAACCTACGAACTATTCCTAATTTCCCCAAGCCTGGAATTCAGTTCAAAGACGTCAGCACGCTCTTCAAGGACGCAGAATGTTTTCGCGAAATGTTAGACGAACTCACCCGGCTGTACGCAAATAAGGGCATTACGAAAGTCGTCGGCATCGAATCGAGAGGATTCATCATGGGAGCCGCACTCGCAGCACGCTTAGGTGCTGGTTTTGTCATGTGCCGCAAGCCCGGGAAGCTGCCCGGTGAGACAATCAAGAAGAACTACGCCAAGGAATATGGAACGGACTCTATCGAAATCCATCTTGGCTCTATTGAACCCGACGATACCGTTCTGATACACGACGACCTGCTTGCAACCGGCGGATCGATGCGTGCGGCTTATGACCTGGTGCAGTTCTTCAAACCAAAAGCTACTTTCATAAATTTTCTCATAGAACTACGCATGGAGGGATTGGATGGAAGAGCTGCGTTCGAGCCAAACACTGATATCAGCGTCCTGCTCACCGTTGACGAATAAGCACGAAGCAGAATGGGCGTAACGAAAGAAAGACAAGAACACCTTCGAGGTATTGTGCTCAACCTGCCTGATTCGCCTGGATGCTACCAGTACCTTGACGAAACGGACACTATTATATATGTAGGTAAAGCCAAGCGTCTCAAACGCCGTGTCAGTTCTTACTTCAACAAAGAGCAGCAAACACGAAAGACGCAACTGCTCGTTTCGAAGATACACGACATCAAATATGTCGTCGTCCCGACCGAGGCTGATGCCCTATTATTAGAAAACAACCTCATCAAGCGCTATAAACCGCGCTACAACGTACTGCTCAAAGACGACAAGACTTACCCTTCCATCGCCGTCACAAACGAGCCCTTCCCTCGCATTTTCAAGACCAGGCAACGTACAATCCCCGGAGCCACCTACTATGGTCCTTACAGCCACGTCCCTACTATGTATGCCCTGCTAGACTTGTGTCGGAAGCTCTACCAGCCACGCACATGCCGACTGGCGCTCACCCCCGAAGGCATAGCCGAGGGCCGCTTCAAGGTATGCCTTGATTTTCACCTTCACAACTGTCCTGGCCCATGCGCCGGACACCAAAGCCAAGAGGAATACTTGAAAAACATTGCCGCGTGCCGTGAAATCCTCAAAGGCAATACGGCCGAAGTGGCCCGGCAAATGAAGGCCGAAATGCAACAATTGGCCAGCGAACTGCGCTTTGAGGAAGCACAGGCAGTGAAGGAACGTTACGTGCTTATAGAAACATTCCAGGCGCGCAGCGAAGTCGTGTCGAGTGTCATGCACAACATCGACGTTTTCAGCATCGAAAGCGATAGCCAGACGGCCTACATCAATTTCCTCCATATCGCTAACGGCTGCATCAACCAAGCCTTCACGTTCGAATACCGAAAGCGCCTTGACGAAAGCGACGCCGAACTGCTCGCATTGGGCATTGTCGAAATGCGCGAAAGGTATCCGAACAACGCACATGAGGTCATTGTGCCCTTTGCTATCGACCTTCCGATTGACGGAGTCTGCCAGACAATTCCGCAACGGGGTGAGAAGAAAAAACTGCTCGAACTTTCGCAACTCAACGTCAAACAATATCGTTTCGATCGCCTCAAACAGGCCGAAAAACTCAACCCTGAACAGAAGCAGGTACGCCTCATGAAAGAGATTCAGGGCGCTCTGAATCTCCCCAAGCTACCCTACCGCATCGAGCTCTTCGACAACTCTAACATCCAAGGCACCGACGCCGTCGCCGGCTGCGTGGTGTTCGAAAAATTAAAACCCGCGAAGAAGCTCTACCGCCGCTACATCATCCGGACAGTCAACGGTCCTGATGACTATGCCTCGATGCAGGAGGTGGTGCGCCGCCGCTACACACGAATGATTGAGGAAGGAACTCCCCTGCCCGACCTCATCATTGCCGATGGCGGACGCGGACAGATGGAAGTGATTCACCGCGTCACAGCCGGCGAGTTAGGGCTCGACATACCTATCGCCGGACTGGCCAAAGACGACCGCCACCGCACGCACGAACTGCTCTACGGTTTTCCCCCATCGACTGTCGGACTGAAAGCCGACAGCGCTCTTTTCCGCCTGCTCACCCGGATGCAAGACGAAGTACACCGCTATGCCATCAGCTTCCACCGTGAAAAGCGCAGCAAGCGACAGACCGCCTCTGTCCTGGACAGCGTGAAAGGGATCGGCGAAAAGACTAAAACACTGTTACTCAAAGAGTTCGGCAGCGTAAAACGCGTCATGTCGGCCAGTAGCGAACAAATCGAGCAGCTCCTTGGGACGACACGCGGACGGAAAATCTATGAAAACCTCCACAGCGGGCAGGCTGAGTGAGGAATTATCCCTAATTTTGCAAGTCGTCATCAGAAAATCCAAATCAATGCGAGTAGTCATCCAACGTGTCCGCCATGCCTCCGTCACTATTGACGGCGTTCAAAAATCCGCCATCGGTCAAGGCCTCTTGGTATTCGTCGGCATAGAGGAAGCCGACGGTACGGACGACAGTGCATGGCTTGTCAAGAAAGCCGTAGGCCTGCGCATCTTTGACGACGCCGACGGCGTGATGAACCTGTCTGTAAAGGACATCGGCGGCGAAGTCCTCGTGGTCAGCCAGTTCACCCTCATGGCCTCGACCAAGAAAGGCAACCGCCCCTCTTATATTCGCGCCGCACGCCCTGAACACGCTGTCCCGCTCTACGAGTCGTTCTGCCGCGAACTGTCCGAAGCCCTCGGGCGTCCCGTCGCCACCGGCCAATTCGGCGCCGACATGAAAGTTGAACTGCTCAACGACGGCCCCGTGACCATCTGCATGGACACAAAGGCCAAAGAATAAAAACAGACGCCGTGGATGAAATAACAAAACGTCGGCTGAAATTTACGGGACGGCGGTTAGAGAAAACGGGACGGCTGGACGATTTTTCTAAATAACTGACAGAAATTACGAGACGATTGCCAGATAAATCCTGACACGCCGACTGCATTTCCATCCCCTGTCAACGTCTTTCACGACGTCCTGCACAGAATAGCAAAACAATGACCCTGAAAGAAGCCCAAACCACTGTCGACAACTGGATTAAGACCTATGGTGTCCGCTACTTCAACGAACTGACCAACATGGCCTGCCTAACCGAGGAAGTAGGCGAACTGGCCCGCATCATGGCCCGACGCTACGGCGAGCAGTCGTTCAAGCCCGGCGAGCCCACCGACCCGTCAGACGAAATGGCGGACGTGCTGTGGGTGCTCCTCTGCCTGGCCAACCAGACCGGCGTCGACCTCACCGAAGCTTTCCGTCGCAACCTTGAAAAGAAGACCTGCCGCGACGCCACACGCCACCTCGAAAACCCGAAACTCAACCCCTAAAAAACAAGAATATGACTACACTCCACCACGACTGCGGCTGTAACCACGACCACCCGCAGAGCAAATATGAACAGGCCCTCTCCCACTACGACCTGCACCTGCACGACGAGCACGTGGCCGAAGCCGTCCGCCGTCTGCTTGACGAGCATAAGGCCAAGTATGCCACCGACGAGGTGAAACGCCAGCTCATCGGCACACTCGAACTGACATCGCTCAAAGTCACCGACAGCGCCGAAAGCATCCTGGCCTTGACCGAACGTGTCAACGACTTTGCAGATGCCCACCCCGACCTGCCCCATCTGGCCACTATCTGCGTCTATCCGAACTTTGCCCAAGTCGTTTCGCAATCGCTCCAAGCCGACGGTGTCGAGGTGGCCTGCGTGACGGGCGGTTTCCCCTCGTCGCAGACCTTTGCTGAGATAAAAACAGCCGAAACAGCCCTTGCCGTCCACGACGGAGCCACGGAAATTGACTGTGTGATGAACGTCGGCGCCTACCTTTCGGCCGACTACGAAACGGTCTGCGACGAAATCGCCGAAATCAAAGCAGCCTGCGCAGACCGTCCGCTCAAAGTCATCTTGGAAACCGGCGCCTTGCCCTCAGCCATGGACATCAAGCGCGCTTCGCTGCTGTCCATCTATGCCGGAGCCGACTTCATCAAGACTTCGACCGGAAAAATCGAACCTGCCGCCACTCCTGAGGCTGCCTACGTCATGTGCACAGCCATTAAGGAATACTTCGCCGAAACAGGGACAAAAATCGGCTTCAAAGCGGCCGGTGGTGTCAGCACCGTGGACGATGCCCTCACCTATTACACCATCGTGCGCGAAGTGCTCGGAGAAAGCTGGATCAAAGAGGGCCTTTTCCGCATCGGCACCAGCCGACTGGCCAACCTGCTGGTCAGCGATGTGCTCGGCGAACCGGTAAAACCATTCTAAGCCCTCAACGGGAGGTTGTCCGCCCGCCTTCCGCAACAGGCTACGCTCCGTGTGTCCCCCTCGCCGAAAAGGCGCGCACGGGGCGTTTTTCATAACTTTCCACAGCGTGGCGGACACACCTCCCAGCCCGACTGAAAATCGCGCCATAACAGGCCCCAAAAAGCCTCTGCCGGCCACTCGCCCAAAGACTGCGACAGAAGAAACGGAAGCCGCGACAGGAAATTCTGTCGCAGCTTCCGTTTCTTCTGTCGTCCTAATCGCCCTGACGAAAAGACGAACGGGATTAATGGGCTTCGAGCCAGTTGCTCCCCCAGCCACAATCAGCTTTCAACGGCACGGCCATCGTAAAAGCATGCTCCATTTCTTCGATAACAAGAGCTTCCATCGCTTCACGCTCCTCGGGAACAACACTGAAATTCAGTTCGTCGTGAACTTGCAACACCATCTTCGAACGCATTCCCGCCGCTTTCATCCGTTCGTCGATACGAGCCATCGCCACTTTGATTATATCCGCTGCCGTGCCTTGTATCGGTGCGTTGATGGCATTACGCTCCGCAAAGCCACGCACGGTGGCATTGCGCGACGTGATGTCGGGCAGGTAACGCCGACGGCCGAAAGCCGTCTCCACATAGCCCTGCCGACGCGCCCGCTCTATGCTTTCGTCCATATAGCGCTTGACCCCGGGATACATGGAAAAGTAGTTTTCAATCAGCGTGCGGGCTTCTGTGCGCGAGACGCCCATCCGCTCCGCAAGGCCAAAGGCCGAGATGCCATAAATGATACCGAAATTCGCGGTCTTTGCCTTGCGCCGTTCGTCGCGGGTGACATCGGCAATGTCTTTATGGAAGATGCGCGCAGCGGTAGCAGCGTGCACATCGTCACCATCGACGAAAGCACGGCGCAAGTGTTCGTCGCCACTCAGGTGAGCCATGATGCGCAGTTCTATCTGCGAATAGTCGGCTGAGAAAAAGAGGCATCCTTCGTCCGGGACGAACGCCTTGCGTATCTCTCGGCCGTCCTCACCGCGCACTGGGATGTTCTGCAAATTTGGATCGCTCGACGAGAGGCGCCCGGTTGCCGTAACTGCCTGGTTGAACGAAGTGTGTATATGTCCCGTCTCGGGGTTTACCAGTTTCGGCAAAGCGTCGACATAAGTGCCCACTAGCTTCTTCAACCCTCGATAAGCAAGGATTTTTCCGACCACGGAATGCGTATCCCTCAAAGCTTCAAGCACTTCTTCCGACGTCACGTATTGTCCCGTCTTCGTACGTCTTGGTTTTTCGCTCACTTTGAGTTCATCAAAGAGCACCTCTCCCACCTGTTTAGGCGAACTGACGTTGAACACATGGCCGACATCAGCATAAATCTCCGCCTCAATCTGCTGCATCCGTTCGTTGAAGAGCCTGCCGGTGGCAGCAAGTGCGTCGGTATCGAGCCGGACGCCGTTACGCTCCATCGTGGCCAGCACACGCACAAGGGGCAGTTCGACCTCGTGGAGCAGCTTGTCGGCCTCCGGTGGAAGCAGTTCTTTCAACCTGTGGTAAAGCCGCAACGTCACATCTGCGTCCTCACAGGCATATTCATAGACGGCCGAAGGTTCCAGGTCGGCCATCGATTTCTGTCCCTTTCCTTTCGGGCCAATCAGTTCCTCGATGTGAATGGTACGGTAACCAAGCAACACTTCGGCCATGTCGTCCATATTATGCCGCTGCTCGGGCTGCATGACATAGTGCGCCAGCATGGTGTCATAAATCGGGCCTCGGACTTCCACGCCGTAGTTCGCGAGCACCATGATGTCGTATTTAAGGTTCTGCCCCACTTTGAGCGAACGCTCGTTCTCGTAGACCGGACGGAAGCGGTCGACGACAGCCTGCGCCAAAACTTCATCACGCGGCACGGCAACGTACCAGGCCTCGCCTTCGGATACTGCAAAACTCATTCCGACTAATTTGGCAGCCACGGCCGACGTTGAAGTCGTCTCTGTGTCTATACTAAGAATTTCTTTTGTCAATAGAATTTTAACTAATTCTATTATAGATTCCTCGTTATCAACAAGATGATACTCATGAGCTACATCCTTCAACGTCGTGAGAGTTCCGGTTTTTTCTTCTTCCGTCCTGACGTCAGCAAATTCCGCAAACAGATCGGGTTGCAGTTCAGCCGTTTTTTCACTCACACCATGATTTTTCTTCACTCGCTGCATCAGGGAGCGAAACTCTAACTCTTCAAAAAGTTTACCCAAGGTTTCGAGGTCAGGATCAGTCCGTTTGAAAGCTTCGAGGTCAAGACTGACGGGCGCATCGGTTTTGATGGTCACCAGGAACTTGGAGAAGCGGATCTTGTCGGCACTCTCCTCCACCTTGCGACGGAGGGCACCTTTCAACTCAGCCGTCGCGCCGAGCAGCGAGTCGACCGAGCCAAACTGGGCAATGAGCTTGACGGCTGTCTTCTCCCCCACGCCGGGACAGCCAGGCACGTTGTCCGACGCATCGCCCATCAAGGCGAGCAGATCGATGATCTGCGATGTCCGTTCAACGCCATACTTCTCACAGACCTCCTGCGGCCCCATCACATCATAGCCACCGCCATGCTTGGGGCGGAACATGCGCACATGGTCAGTCACGAGCTGCCCATAGTCCTTATCGGGCGTCATCATAAACACGTCGACGCCCGCAGCCTCCGCTTGAACCGAGAGGGTTCCGATGACGTCATCAGCCTCGTAACCCGGCACCTCGACAATCGGGATGCGGTAAGCGTCCACTATCTCCTTGATGACAGGAACCGCAGTACGGATGTCCTCCGGCGTGGCTTCGCGCTGGGCCTTATAGTCAGGATATGCCTCATGTCTGAAAGTCGGTCCGGCAGGATCGAAGACAACAGCTATATAGTCCGGACGCTCTTTCGCGAGCACATCTTCAAGTGTGTTGACAAAGCCGAGTACTGCCGACGTATTCTGTCCCTTCGAGTTGATCCGCGGGGTACGGATGAAGGCATAATAAGCACGGTAGATGAGCGCATAAGCGTCCAAGAGGAATAATTTTTTCATTGTGATGGCGTTTTGTAGCGTAAAAATACGCAATTTTATCGGAGAGGCCGACTGCCCGCCCGAGGTTTTTCGTAATTTTGTGCCTAAATTAAATCGAACAATGGCTACGTTGTCCCTCATCAAACGCCCCATCGAGGGCGAGCTGAACGATTACCGAAATGCTTTCCACGCCACGCTGGAACACCCGGACGGCCTTCTGGGAAGCGCGTTGGCGCACATCCGCAACCGCCAGGGCAAACTCATGCGCCCCATGCTCGTGCTGCTCTGTGCCAAGGCAGCAGGCGGCGTAAACGACGGTGTGACGCGTGCCGCGGTGACGCTCGAACTGCTGCACACAGCCAGCCTTGTGCATGACGACATCGTCGACGAAAGCGACGAGCGCCGCGGCCAACCTTCGGTGAACGCCACCTACGACAACAAAGTGGCTGTCCTCGTGGGCGACTACCTGCTATCGACCGCGCTCGAACAGGCGGCCGCCACGGGCAGCACCCGCGTAGTGGCCAGCATCGCCCGTCTCGGGAAATCGCTCTCCGAGGGCGAAGTGTTCCAGCTCTCCAACATCCACAACGAAACGGCCACAGAGGAAGCCTACTTCCGCATCATTCACCAGAAAACGGCCGCCCTCTTCGCCACTTGCGCCGAACTGGGCGCCCTTATGGCCGGGGCCGACGACGCCACCGTCGCCCGCCATCGCGAACTGGGCGAAATCATTGGCATCTGCTTCCAAATACGCGACGACATCTTTGACTATTATGACGAAGGCAACATCGGGAAACCTACCGGAAACGACCTGCGTGAAGGAAAGCTGACCCTGCCCCTCATCCATGCCCTCCACACACAAGCAAGCAACAACATGGAGGCACTGTCACAACGTGTAAAAAGCGGGCAGGCAACGGACGAAGACATCGCCCGTCTGGTCGACTTCGCAAAAACGGCCGGCGGCATCGACTACGCCGAACAGGTCATGGCCGACTATGCCCGCCAAGGCTACGCCCTTGCTCGCGAACTGGCCGGTAACACTCCCGTGGGCGAGGCCTTGGCCGAATACATCAGCTACGTGGTCGAACGCGACAAATAATCCACCCGCTTGGCCTCTGGGCTACTGCTGCCAAACATATCGGCGGTGTGACAAAACTACCGCCACAAGAAGAATAAAAACCGGACGCACTGACAGTAAAAACTGTCAGTGCGTCCGGTTTTACTATCAGTGCGACTGTCTATTCCAAGTCGCCGTCCGTGATTCTCACCAGCCGCAACACGCACAACAGCGCGGCACACGCAGTCTTGCACAGGTACGTGAACATCGACAACAGCCATCTGCAATCCTTGAAAAGCACTCCCTGAATCCACACGAACCAACCAGCACGCCGCGACCGTACGCAAGGAGGCACTCCCCTGTCTAAGGGAGTGCCTCCTTGCGCAACTATGCGTCGCGACTCACTGATCAATCGGCCGGCAACACGGCCTTAGCCAACTGCCACCCCAAGGAGCGGGCGGCGTTAAGTGTCTCAGCGCCAGCACCCTGCTTCCATTCGACAGGGTCGGCCACAAGGTCCATCTTCATCTGCTCATTATAATGCGCAATGGTCTTGCAGGCCGCACTGGCCCAAGTGAAGCCACCGAAATAGGCCAGTTTGTGGCCGCTGACTTCGCGACCGGCCAGCCGGCGAAGCAAATCCTCGACCACGGGGAAGAGACCGCCGTTGTAAGTCGGTCCACCGATGGCCAGACCGCTGTAACGGAAAATGTCGGCCAGCACAAACGACGGTTGCGAAACGGAGAGATTGTGCACGATGACCTTGCGCAACCCGGCTTCGGCAGCTCCCGAGGCGACAGCCTCGGCCACGCGCTGCGTGTTTCCGTACATCGACCCGTAGCAAACGACGACACCAGGCTCGGTCACGCCGCGGCTCATGCGGTCATATACGCCGACAGCGCGCGCCACCTCTTTTTTCCACACGGGGCCGTGTGTCGAACAAATCATGTCAATCTGCAAACCGCCCAACTTGGCCAATGCACGCTTCACCATGGGTGAGAACTTGCCGAGGATAGAGGCATAATAACGCTCCATCTCCGACCAGTAGGGCGTGGTGTCCATCTGCTCATCGACAACGTTACCGTTGAGTGCGCCGAAGCAGCCGAAGGCATCGCCCGAAAAGAGAATGTGCTCCGTCTCGTCGTAGCTGACCATTGTCTCAGGCCAATGGAGCATCGGGACAAGGTGGAAACGCAGCCTGTGATGACCCAGCGGAAGACTGTCGCCCTCGGCCACGACGAGGTCGCCCTCGGTGGGCACACCGTAGAAGCCCTCGACCATCTCGAACGTCTTTTTGTTGCCCACGAGACGGATTTCGGGGTAATACTTGCGGATGAGCGCGATTGAACCGGAGTGATCAGGCTCCATGTGGTTGATTACGAGATAATCAATGGGGCGGTCGCCGATGACGGCGCGGATGTTGTCGAGATATTCAGTGAAGAAAGCGACGTCGACCGTATCGATAAGGACGACTTTCTCATCGTCGATGAGATACGAGTTGTACGACACGCCTTGCGGCAGGAGCCAAAGTCCCTCGAAGCGGTGCTTCACGCGGTCGTTGACGCCCACATAATGTACTTTCCCTTGGATGTTCATGTCGTTAAGAGTTGGTTTGTTAATCATTTTCCGCCGGACGGACCTGCTGTATGGCTTCGGCGCTGTCCGCCTCGACGCCGTGGAGCGTGGCGGACGACGCCGCCGTGATGCGCAGGCGGACGTAGTCGCCCGGACGGTGTGCGCCGCGGTCGAAGACAACCACCTTGTTCTGCTCCGTGCGCCCGAAGAGCTGGTCGCGCGAGCGCTTGCTCATGCCCTCGGCCAGCACCTCGAACGTGTGGCCTATGCAGCGCTGGTTGCTCTCGGCGCTCAGGCGATTTTGCAGGGCGATGAGTTCTTCGAGACGGCGTACCTTGATGTCCTCAGGCACATCGTCGGGCAGGTGACGGGCTGCGTAGGTGCCCGGACGCTCGCTATATTTGAAGAGGAAGGCCGAATCATAGCCACACTCCTCCATGAGGGAAAGCGTCTGGCGGTGGTCGTCTTCCGTCTCAGAGCAATAGCCTGCGAAGATGTCGGTCGAGAGGCCGCAGTCAGGCACGATGCGACGGATGGCGGCGATGCGGTCCATGTACCATGCCCGGGTGTATTTCCGGTTCATCAGTTTGAGGATTCGGTCGGAGCCACTCTGCACCGGAAGGTGGATGTGGCGGCAGACGTTAGGCTCTTCGGCAATGACATGCAGGGTCTCGTCGCTCATGTCCTTAGGGTGCGACGTGGTGAACCGTACGCGCATCGAGGGAACGGCCCTGGCCACACGACGCAACAGCTCGGGAAAACCGACCTCCTCGCCTTGACCTGACGCCCACCGGTAGGAATTGACATTCTGTCCGAGCAGCGTGACTTCGCGGTAGCCACGGGCTTCGAGGTCATGTACCTCCGAGAGGATGCTTTCGAGGTCGCGCGAGCGTTCACGGCCCCGGGTGTAAGGAACGATGCAGTAATGACAGAAATTGTTGCAACCGCGCATGATGCTCACAAAGCCCGAGAGGCGGCTGCCGCAATAACGTTCGGGAACGACGTCGCGATAGGTCTCCGTGGTCGAGAGTTCGATGTTGATGGCTTTCTGCCCGTTCTCCGCCTGAGCCACGAGGTCAGGCAGCGAAAGGTAGGCGTCGGGGCCGGCGACGAGGTCGGCGCCATAGCGGTTGAGGAGGTCGTCCTTGACACGCTCAGCCATGCAACCCAATACACCGATGATGAGCCGGCGTCCCTTGCGGCGCTGGGCCGTCAGGGCGTCGAGACGGTGCAGGATTTTCTGTTCTGCGTTGTCGCGCACCGAGCAAGTGTTCAGGAAAACAGCGTCGGCTTCCGCCTCGGTCTCGCAGGGCTCATAGCCCGCCATGCGCATCACCGAGGCGACCACCTCACTGTCGGCCACGTTCATCTGGCAACCGTATGTTTCTATGTGAAGTTTTTTCATTCCTTTGAGATTTCCGGGCAAAGGTAGTCATTTTTTTCGAGGCAGCCACCGTCCACTCCACCACAGCTTCGACATGTGCGAGCCAGGAAGGTGCTGTCCGTAACCAGTTGTGCCGTTCCACGGGCTGCGGCAACCGTTTTTCCGGGCAGCCGTCCCCAAAATTCTGTCAGTCACTCAGGAAATCCTGTCAGCCGACCCGTAAACCCTATTCCGGCTGACAGGATTTCCCACTCGCCCTTCCGCATTTTCCAGCCACGGAAGCCGGCTCCTGAACCGGCCGGGAGCGTTTCTGCCATCTTCGCCACACCTCACGGAAGTGTTGTCTGGACACCTAAAACGTTAAAAGTACTAAATTATCAAGGACCGCGTTATTTAATGTACTACTTTTGTAGCAATTTAGCCAAATTAAGAGCTGCCGGGCAGTGCGCCTGGCGTTAGAATCATGAAGAAAAGAAAGAGACACAGCCGGGGGGTGTTCAACACCGTCACGTCGTGCATCAGCACCACACTGGTGCTCATCCTGCTTGGCATCGTGGTGTTCTTCGTCACGACAGCAGCCAACTTGGGCCGCACCGTCAGAGAAAACTTCACCATCCAGGTGATGCTCTCCGACAGCATCGATGCCGCCCAGACGCGTCGCCTGCAAGCCGAACTTTGCCGTCTGCCCTACGTGCGCCGCGTGGATTACACCTCAAAGGAAGCCGCCACACGCGAACAGGCCGAAGCGCTGGGCACCGACCCCACCGAATTCCTCGGCACAAGCCCCATTCCCGCCTCGTTCGAAATCCACTTGAAAGCGGACTACGCCAACAACGACAGCCTCAGCCGCCACATCCCCGCCCTCTCCGGCCGGAACGAGGTAATCGACGTTGTGTATCAGAAAGACCTTATGGACAACGTCAATCATAACATCCGTCAAATCAGTCTGGTGCTCCTTGTGGTCGCCGTGCTGCTGGCGTTTGTCTCGTTCTCACTGATCAACAACACGATGCGCCTGAACATCTATTCGCGCCGTTTTACTATTCACACGATGAAAATGGTCGGTGCACGCCGCAGTTTCATCCGCAGGCCTTTCATGGCGCGCGCTTTCTGGATCGGTGTAGTGTCGGTTCTGCTTGCCGATGGGATCCTTGCAGGCGGTATCATTCTCCTGCTCGACTGGGACCCTGCGCTGACAGGACTTATTGACACCGTCGTGTGGGCAGGCACAATGGGGACCGTCGCTGTCTGCGGCGTCCTGCTCACCCTTGTGTGCGCCTTCTTCTCGGTCAACAAACACCTGCGCATGGACACCGCGCAAGTCTATGTCAGCTGACGCCGGAAGAGAAGCACCACCCCACACACCCACAGCCAACAAAACAAAATCTATCGTATGGACAGAAGAAATTTCGCATTCGACCGCACGAACTTTATCCTGCTCGCCGCAGGCATGGTCGCCATCATCATCGGTTTCATCCTTATGTCTGGGCCCGGCTCGACAGAGACAGTTTTCAACCCAGATATATTCAGCACGCGCCGAATCAAAGTAGCCCCGATGGTTTGCCTGTTCGGATTTCTTTTCATGATTTACGGCATCCTGCGTCGGCCTTCTGACAAAACCGCGAACCACGACAACCTGAACAACCCAACCACACAGAAATCCCATGACTTGGATTGAATCCATCATCATTGCCATCGTCGAAGGCCTCACGGAATTCCTCCCCGTTTCCTCAACGGGCCACATGATCATCACCCAAGGCCTGCTCGGCATGGAGAGTACCCCGTTTCTCAAAGCATTCACCGTAATCATCCAGTTCGGCGCCATCCTCTCCGTCATCTGCCTCTATTGGCGCAAGTTCTTCTACCCGGAAACCATGCAGACCAAGGGGTACACTTGGTGGCAGGCCATCTGGCGCTTCTACCTGCGCCTGATTGTCGGCGTGCTGCCGGCCGTCGTGCTCGGACTGGCTTTCAACGATTTCATCGAATCGAACCTCGACAACGTCATGCTGGTAGCCGTGATGCTCATAGTGGGCGGCGTGTTCATGTTGTTCTGCGACCGCCTGTTCAGCCACTCGTCCGAGCAGACTCCCATGACACTGAAACGCGCATTCCTGATCGGATGTTTTCAATGTATATCCATGATTCCGGGTGTATCCCGCTCGATGGCTACGATAGTAGGCGGCATGGCGCAAAAACTGACGCGCAAGGCAGCCGCCGAGTTCTCGTTCTTCCTCGCCGTGCCGACGATGTTCGGCGCTACGTGCCTTGAACTTTACAAACTGATGAGCCACGACGGAGGCAATGTACTCACGCAGGGAGATAACCTGAGCCTGCTCCTCGTCGGTTGCGTCGTGGCGTTCATAGTCGCCGCACTGGCCATCAAGTTTTTCATCAATTACGTTGCCAAGTACGGTTTCGTCGCTTTCGGATGGTACCGCATCATTGTCGGCGCTGCGATTCTCATCATGGCTGCCTTGGGCTACGAACTCACTTTGGAATAAACCGGACGCATGGACTTCTTGGAGGGAGAGGTAATCGCTATCGACAAGCCCTACGAATGGACATCTTTCGGCCTCGTAGCGAAAGTGAGATGGCTGCTTACGCAGCACTTGGGCCGCAAGATCAAAGTGGGACACGCCGGCACGCTCGATCCGCTGGCCACCGGTGTCGTTCTGCTCTGCACCGGGAAAGCCACCAAGCGCATTGACGAACTCCAAGCGCAGACCAAAGAATACACGGCTACCCTACGACTGGGAGCCACGACGCCGAGTTTCGACCTCGAGCACGACATCGACGCCACCTATCCCACCGCCCACATCACCGAGGAAGCCGTCCGTGAAGCGCTCTGCCGCTTCAAAGGAAGCATCGAGCAGGTGCCGCCGGCCTTCTCGGCCTGCAAGATAGAAGGGAAACGCGCCTACAAAATGGCGCGCAAGGGACAGGACGTCGTGCTCAGCCCCAAGCTCATCCGCATTGACGAAATCGAACTCACAGGATGCCGACTGCCAGACGAGATCGACATCCGCGTTGTCTGCGGAAAGGGGACGTATATCCGGGCCTTGGCCCGCGACATCGGGCTGGCCCTCGGAAGCGGCGCCCACCTGACCGCACTGCGCCGCACACGGGTGGGCGACTACCGTGTCGAGGACTGCATGACGCTCGACGAAGCGACAAAATGGATTGAATCACTGCCCCGTCCGACTGACACAACGACGTAAAGAACAAATAAGCATATAACATTATGAAGCTGTCGCAATTCAAATTCAAACTGCCTGAGGAGAAAATCGCGAAGTATCCCGCGCCGCACCGCGACGAGTGCCGCATGATGGTGCTGCATCGAAAGACAGGAGAGATAGAGCATCACATGTTCAAGGAAATACTGAACATGTTTGACGAACACGACGTCTTCGTTTTCAACGATACCAAGGTGTTTCCCGCCCGCCTTTATGGAAATAAGGAAAAGACCGGTGCGCGCATCGAAGTGTTGCTACTGCGCGAGCTGAACCAGGAGCTGCGTCTTTGGGACGTACTGGTTGATCCGGCCCGCAAGATACGCATCGGCAACAAGCTCTACTTCGGCGAAGACAACTCCATCGTGGCGGAAGTCATCGACAACACCACGAGCCGCGGCCGCACGCTCCGTTTCCTCTACGACGGCGACCATGACGAATTCAAACGCCAGCTCTACGCCCTCGGAGAGGCCCCGATTCCCCGCTTTATCGGCAGGGAGTCCGAGCCGGAGGACCTGGAACGCTTCCAATGCATCTTTGCCCGCCACGAAGGCGCTGTGACCGCCCCGACGGCCGGGCTGCACTTCTCGCGGGAACTGATGAAACGCATGGAGATTAAGGGCATCGATTTCGCATTCCTCACGATGCACTGCGGACTGGGCAACTTCCGTACGACAGACGTCGAGGACCTCACGAAACACAAGATGGACAGCGAGGAGATGCACGTCGACTCGACATGCTGCCAGATCGTCAACCGCGCCAAAGACAACGAGCACAAGATCGTAGCGGTCGGGACGACGGTGCAACGGGCGCTCGAAGCCTGCGTAGGCACGGACAAACGCATCAAGGAATTCGAAGGATGGACCAATAAGTTCATCTTTCCGCCCTACGAATTCTCCGTAGCTGACGCCATGCTCTCGAACTTCCACCTCCCCTACTCGACCCTCCTGATGCTAACCTCTGCCTTTGGGGGCTATGAGCAGACCATGGCGGCCTACGACGTGGCCCTGAAAGAGGACTACCAGTTCGGCCCCTACGGCGACGTGATGCTTATTGTCGACTGACCGGCACCATGCCCACACTCCTGATCTCACTCGGCTCGAACTTGGGCCACCGCGCCACTACCCTCGCCACGGCCTGCGACCTGCTCACCTTGGCGCTGGGAGGCGAAGGCACTGTCTCGGACTGCTACGAGAGCGACCCTGTCGGCTTCACATCTCCCCACCGATTCCTTAACTGCGCCGCCCGCTTTGAGTGCAGCCTGCCGCTGGACGAGGCGTTCGCCCGTTGCGGCGAAATCGAACGCCTGTTGGGCCGCACGCAGAAAAGCCAAGACGGCCACCACGCCGACCGTCCCATCGACATTGACCTGCTGGCGTGGGGCGACGTAAAGACTGACAGCCCGGCACTCACCCTGCCTCACCCGCGAATGGCAGAACGGGCTTTCGTGCTCCTGCCGCTGGCCGAAATTGCAGGGGAACTGCGCCATCCCCTCACGGGACAGACCTACGCCGACATGGCCCTCCGTCACAACGCCACAGAAACCGTACGCCTGCCCCACTCCGCCCCGCAGCCCTGCCGGCGCCTGACGCCAAGCGACGTGACGCCGTCACTGACGGACGGAATCAACCGCCTGCTCACACAGCTCAGCCCCGGCCGCCAACCATGGCAGCCCGAAACGCTCCGCACGTTGCTCGAAGAAAAGACACTCTGCCTGCTCACCCTTAGAGACGCCGAAGGACGGCTCACGGGAATGGCCTCGCTCCTGACTACTCCCCAACTCACCGGCCGCAAAGGACACGTGGAAGATGTAGTCGTCGACACAGCCTGCCGCGGACAAGGTCTTGGCGCAAGGCTCATAGCCAACACGCTGGCCCACGCTGCGGCCGCCGGCATCCAAAGCCTCGAACTGACCTCCCGCCCGGCGCGCGAGGCCGCCAACGCCCTCTACCGAAAGATGGGATTCACCATGCGGGAGACCAACGCCTACCAGATCAAGGGCGAGCCCCTGACACGCTGGACAGCCGTGGCGACAGCTGAAAGACGAAAGCAGTAACAGGATTTTCCATCCGGCTGACAGGATTTTCTGTCAGCCGGATGGAAAATCCCGGCACTGCGACAGGACAGACAAGCGCACAGGCCGGGAAACCGGGCAGCCATCCCCCGCCCACAAACCGCCGGACGGCAGACGGCACCCGCCACGCGGCATCCTGCAAAAGACAACAAAACAATACAACATATACACAATGGCTCTACAATGTGGCATAGTCGGACTGCCCAATGTCGGCAAGTCCACCCTTTTCAACTGCCTGAGCAACGCAAAAGCCCAGGCGGCCAACTTTCCGTTCTGCACCATCGAACCCAACGTCGGTGTCATCACCGTGCCCGACGAACGGCTGACACGCCTGGCCGAAATCGTACACCCGGGCCGTATCGTCCCCACGACGGTCGAAATCGTAGACATCGCCGGCCTTGTCAAAGGCGCATCGAAAGGTGAAGGCCTTGGCAACCAGTTCCTTGGCAACATCCGCGAGACCGACGCCATCATCCACGTACTCAGATGCTTCGACGACGGAAACGTAGTCCACGTCGACGGAAGCGTCAACCCCGTGCGTGACAAAGAGATTATCGACACCGAACTACAACTGAAAGACTTGGAGACCGTCGAGAGCCGCCTGAAACGTGTTGAGAAAGTGGCACAAGTCGGCGGCGACAAAAACGCCAAGACCGAGTACGAAGTGCTCAATGCCTACCGCGCCGCCCTGCTCGAAGGTAAAAACGCCCGCACCGTACAGTTCGAGACGAAAGAAGAGCAGGCCGCCGCACGCGGACTTTTCCTGCTGACGTCGAAACCCGTGCTCTACGTCTGCAATGTCGACGAAGCCTCGGCCGTCAACGGCAACGCCTATGTCGACGCCGTGCGCGAAGCCGTAAAAGACGAAAGCGCCGACATCCTCGTCGTAGCCGCCCGCACCGAAGCCGACATCGCCGAACTCGAAACCTATGAAGAGCGTCAGATGTTCCTGCAAGACATCGGGCTCAGCGAGAGCGGATGCAACCGCCTTATCAAGGCAGCCTACGCCATGCTGAACCTTGAAACCTTCATCACCGCCGGCGAGATGGAAGTCAAGGCCTGGACGTTCCGCCGCGGCTGGAAAGCGCCCCAGTGCGCCGGCGTCATCCACACCGACTTTGAGCGCGGCTTTATCCGCGCCGAGGTAATCAAATATGACGACTACATAAAATACGGCAGTGAGGCCGCTGTCCGCGAAGCCGGCGCCCTGCACATCGAAGGCAAAGACTACGTGGTCCAAGACGGCGACATCATGCACTTCCGCTTCAACGTTTAAGCCGCTCGCCATGGCAGAACCCATCATCTGGAACCCCGATCTCGTCGCCCTGCACATCGGCAACTTCGGCCTGCGCTGGTATTCGCTCTGCTGGGGAATCGGACTCGTGTTGGCCTACTTCATCGTAGCCCGTCTCTACCGCCGCCAAGGCATTCCGGGCGAAAAGTTCGACCCCCTCTTCTTCTATTGCCTCATCGGCATCCTTGTCGGCGCACGGCTCGGCCACTGCCTCTTCTATGAGCCAGCCTATTTCCTCAGTCACCCTGTCGAGATGTTCCTCCCCATCAGCCGCACCGCCGACGGCTGGCGCTACACAGGCTACGCCGGCCTGGCGAGTCACGGCGGCACGCTCGGACTTATCCTGGCACTTTGGCTCTACGTCCGGCGGATGAAGGTGAACCTGATGCGCGTACTGGACAACATTGCCATCGCCACTCCCATCACGGCGTGCTTTATCCGGCTGGGCAACCTCATGAACTCCGAAATCGTCGGCCGGCCGACTGACGTACCCTGGGGCTTCGTCTTCGCCCACAACGGCGACGTCGTAGCGCGCCATCCGGCTCAGCTTTACGAAGCCATCGCCTATTTTGTTTTCTTCTTCGCCGGCTTGTGGCTCTATCGCCGCCACAGCCAAAAAGTGGGCACCGGCTATTTCTTCGGCTACTGCCTGACGGCCATCTTCACGTTCCGCTTCTTCATCGAGTTCCTCAAAGAGGTGCAAGAACCTTGGGAACAAAGCCTCGTGGCAGCCATCGGACTCAATCAAGGACAGCTCCTAAGCCTGCCCTTCATAGCCATCGGGCTCTACTGCTGGCTGGGCGGAAAATGGTGCCGCCGCTTGGGGGAAACAAACAAACCCACCCACTAAAACGTCAGGACTGCGAGGAATTTTTCCTCACTTATTGTTCGCTTCATCTTTACAATATGGGCATTTTGACAACGAATTAAGAAAAAATTTCAGACTTATTGAAAAAAAAGAAGTAAAGCTCGTTCCACTTCACGCGCTTATTTATATCTTTGCCGCTACAATACGTTAAACAAAAATAGTAATTATGCGTAACAAGAACCTGTATCTCACGCTGACTCTTGCGTCTACTATCGCTCTGAGTTCGTGTAAAAAACTGGGCGAACTGACCGCAGACAACTTCACCGTAGTTCCCTCTCCTATGGAAACGGTAAGCGGCACGGTGCCCGTGACCATCAATGGCCGCTTCCCGGAAAAATACATGAAGAAAAAGGCCGTTGTCACCGTTACTCCTGTCATCCGTTACAACGGAGGACAAACCGTTGGCCAAAGTGAGACTTTCCAAGGCGAAAAAGTTGAAGGAAATGCCCAGACCATCAACTACAAAGTCGGTGGCAACTACACGATGAAAAACAACTTTGACTATGTAGACGACATGGCCAAGAGCGAGCTCTACCTCACTTTTGAAGCCAAGGTGGGCAAGCGCACTGTGACCGTTCCCGACGTGAAGATTGCCGACGGCGTCATCGCTACGTCCGAGCTCCTCGGCCGCACGCTCGCCAGCACCGGCGGTTCCATCGCCCCCGACGCCTATCAGCGCATAATCAAACAACAGAAAGACGCTCAGATAAAGTTCCTCATCCAGCAGGCCAACATTCGCAACAGCGAGTTGAAGTCGACTTCCGTGCAGGACTTCATCCAAACCTTGCGCGACATCAAGGCTGACGAGAAGGGTCTCGCGCTTGAAAACATAGAGATCTCAGCTTACGCCTCGCCCGATGGTGGTGTGAAACTCAACACCGGCCTCGCCGCCAACCGCGAGAAGAACACCAACAAGTATGTCAAAGATCAACTGGCCAAGGAAGATATTGAAACGAACGTAGACTCTAAGTATACCGCTCAGGACTGGGAAGGTTTCCAAGAGCTCGTCCAAGCTTCCAACATCCAAGACAAGGATGTCATCCTCCGCGTCCTCTCGATGTACAAAGACCCCGAGGAACGCGAGACGCAGATCCGCAATCTCTCTGCTGCATTCAGCGAACTGGCAGACGAAGTGCTTCCGGAACTCCGTCGCTCCCGCCTGACGATCAACTATAACATCGTGGGCCGCAGTGACGACGAGATCAAAGCCCAATATAAGGCTGACGCCACGAAGCTCAGCGTTGAAGAGTTGCTCTACGCCGCTTCGCTCACCGACAACGACGCTGAGAAAGCCGACATCTACAAGACGGCTGCCCGTCAGTACCCGAACGATTACCGCGCAACGAACAACCTCGCCGCCCTCGCTTTCAAAGCCGGCGATAAGGCTGCCGCACAGCAGTACCTCGACCAAGTGGCTTCAAGCAACTCCGGCGAAGTGGCTGTCAACAGCGCTCTCGTGGCTCTCGCCAACGGTGACGCCGCCAAGGCCGAAACTCTGCTCGCCAAGGGCAGCGAAGCCGACGCTTATAACGAAGCACTCGGTTGCCTCTACATTGCCAAAGGCAATTACAGCCAGGCCATCAATGCTTTCGGCGATGCCAAGACGAACAGCGCCGCCTTGGCCCAGATTTTGAACAAGGACTACAACGCCGCCCAGAGCACACTGGCCGCTGTTGCCCAGCCGGACGCCATGACGAGCTACCTGAAAGCTATCGTCGCCGCCCGTACGAACCAGAACTCTACGGCCATCGCCAATCTGCGCGACGCCATTGACAAGGACAGCTCGCTCCGCAGCCACGCCGCCACCGACCTTGAGTTCCGCGCCCTCTTCGAGGATGCTGCTTTCCAGAGCCTCGTGAAATAAGCACAGTGCCCTCAGCCCCATGCAGAAGCTGAGAGTCTGCTGAAAGACTATTCCGCCCCTGCCTGCCGCCTCTGTGCGCAGGCAGGGGCTTTCGTTTGACACGCCACATCCACCTCCACGCCATATGAAAACGCCGAATCTGCTCATCGCCCTGCTTGCTGCCATGCTTATGGCCTCCTGTGGTTTGCCCGAAGACCACATCCGCATCACCGGTGAGTACACAAACATCAGCGACGCAGAGTTCTACATTTACGACGAAACGGGCGAGACAGGCATCTTCGACACCCTGCAAATCCGCGACGGCCGCTTCACTTATGAACGCCCCATCGAATCACCCTGCGTGCTCACCCTGCTCTTCCCGAACTTCACCGAGTTGCGTCTCGTGGCCGAACCCGGAAAAGAAATTACCGTCAAGGGCGAAGCCTCGCAGCTGATGAAAACCGACATCGGCGGAACCGAGACCAACGAGGCACTGACCCGCTTCCGTCTTGAAAACGGAAGCCATCCGGCCAGTGACCAACTCCTTGCAGCCGCCGAATTCATCCGCTCACACGCTTCGAGTCTCGCCGCGCAAGCCATCTTCATGCAGTATTTCGCCAAGGCTGAACAATTTGACGCCCGGACGCTCGAACTGATCAAAGCGATGCGACGTGCCCAACCGGCGAACAGTGTCCTGACCGCCTATGAACGTCGCATGAGCCATGTAGCCGCCATGTCGCCCGGAGCCACGCTGCCCCCGTTCACTGCCGTGGACATCGACGGCGACACGATACGCTCGTCCGACTACGGTCGCCGGCCACTCATCGTGCTCTTCTGGGCGTCGTGGAGCAGCGACAGCCGAGGCTATGCCGCTGCACTGCGCCGCTGCCGCCGCGCATACGGGAAAAACTTCGACGCCCTGACCATCTCGTTCGACTACTCCGTCCCCGCCGCACGGCGACGCGCCGAGTCCGACTCCATTCCCAAACCGATTGTCTGCGACGGAGAGGCGTTCGGCTCACCGCTGGCCCGAACGCTCGGCATGCGTTACGTGCCCGGCCTGCTCCTTGTCGACAAGAACCGCAAGATTGTCGCGCGCGACTTGCCGTCCGAAGAACTTTACAATGCACTCGGCGACCTTCTCGCCCGATAGGAAATACCCGTCAGCCATGCCCGAAACCTCCAACCGTCTGGTCCGTGTGCTCAGCGCTGCTGTCAACGGCCTTGAAACCACTCCCGTACAGATTGAAATAAGCACCTCGACTGGAAAAGACTTTTTCATGGTCGGTCTCCCCGACAGCGCTGTGCGCGAAAGCCGCACCCGCGTCCAGTCAGCCCTGCGCAATACAGGTTTCCGGCTGGCCCTGCGCAACACCGTCGTCAACTTCGCCCCCGCCGACGTGCGCAAGGAAGGCACCGCCTACGACCTGCCGCTTGCCCTCGGCCTGCTGGGCGCTTACGACTACGTCCAGACCGAACGGTTCGGGCGCTACATGTTCGTGGGCGAACTCGGACTCGACGGGTCGCTGCGCCCGGTTCGCGGAGCGCTCCCCATCGCCATCATGGCCCGCCGCGCAGGCTACGAGGGGCTCATCGTGCCGCACCAGAACGTACGCGAAGCCGGTGTGGTCGACCGTCTGGCTGTCTACGGAGCTACGACGCTGACCGAAGTTGTCGCTTTCCTCAACGGCCGCGACAGTCTCCGTCCCGTCGAAGTCGACACCCGGGGTGAGTTCTACGCCCGCCAGCAAGATTGCCCCGTCGACTTTGCCGACGTACGGGGGCAGGAAAACGTCAAGCGTGCCCTCGAAGTAGCTGCCGCCGGGGGCCACAACATCCTCCTCGTCGGCAGCCCGGGTTGCGGAAAGAGCATGATGGCCAAACGGTTGCCTTCCATTCTTCCGCCGCTCACCTTGGCCGAAAGCCTCGAAACGACCCAAATCCACTCCATAGCCGGCCGCCTGCCCGAAGGCACTTCGCTCATTGCCCAACGCCCCTTCCGCTCGCCTCACCACACCATCTCAGACGTGGCCCTCATCGGCGGGGGAAGCAATTTCCAGCCCGGAGAAATCAGCTTGGCCCACAACGGGGTCCTCTTCCTCGACGAGTTGCCTGAGTTCAGCCGTTCGGCCCTCGAAACGCTGCGACAGCCCCTTGAAGACCGCCAGATCACTATCTCACGGGCCAAGTACAACATCACGCTGCCCTGCTCATTCATGCTTGTGGCGTCGATGAATCCCTGTCCATGCGGCTACTATAACCACCCGACGCACGCCTGCTCCTGCCTGCCGGGCCAGATTAAACGCTACGTCGCCAAAATTTCCGGCCCGCTGCTTGACCGGGTCGACATCCAGGTGGAGGTGACTCCTGTCCCCTTTACCGATCTCAACGACGCCCCTCCGGGCGAGCCATCAGCCGCCATCCGCAACCGCGTCGTCAGCGCCCGTCAGCGTCAGGCCGCCCGCTTCGCCGACGTGCAGGGCATCCATTGCAACGCCCAGATGGACTCGCGCCTCCTGCGCCTCCACGCACAGCCCGACACGGCCGGTGCCGAAGTGCTCCGCCGCGCCATGGAGCACTACGACCTCTCCGCACGCGCCTACGACCGCATCCTGAAAGTGGCCCGCACCATCGCCGACCTCGACGGCAGCGACATTGTCGGCCGGCCACACATCATGGAAGCCGTCGGCTACCGCCAGCTCGACCGCTCGTCGTGGGGCGAGTAGGGGAGAGCCGCCCCATTTCCGCCTTGCTCCCCGCCGCATTTCCCGTACTGCTTTCCTCTGAAAGCAGCCACGACTCCTGCGGAAACGCCCGGCCGTCCAAACATTCCTATCCGGCTGGCAGCAAATTCTGTCAGCCATCCCGTGAAAACAGTCAGTACTCCCGCAAATCCCGCCACGCGACCCACTTTATCCGTCACTGCGTTAGGGTAAACCGCAGCCCCGGGCGGTGCGTCCGTCCGCCTGCGCCACCGTGCCTGAAACCGACCGGCCGAAACAGGCAGGGCAGGGGAGAGGCTGCCTGCCGCTCGGACCAATCCGCATCCAGCCCTCAAAAAACCGCCGGATTTGTCATTTTTCCTTGGAAAACAAGCGCTTTTGCGCGACGTTGTTAGTATATTTGCGGAAATTACGTGGCATTTACCCACATGCTACGCCCGAAAACGCTGAAACACTAATTCATAATACTACCAAAAATCTCATCAAATGATGCGTAAACTTACATTGGGTTTGCTGGCGGCCGCGCTCTCGTGGCCGGCTTATGCCGACGTGCAACCCTTGGCGGGCTTCCGCTATGCCGCCGAAGAGGCTCCCACGGGCCGCGAGTGGCAATCTCCTGAGGACTTGGCGCTCAACAAGGAGCAGCCCCGTGCACGCTTCTTCTCTTTCGCTGACACGGAGAGCGCTCGCAAGGTCCTGCCCGAGCACAGCAGTTACTGGATGTCGCTCGACGGAACCTGGAAGTTCAACTGGGCGAAAAACCCGGACGAACGTCCTAAAACCTTCTTCGACCCCGCTTTCGACACCTCCGGATGGGACGACGTTCAAGTGCCCATGTGTTGGAACGTGGTCGGTATCCAGAAAGACGGGTCGCTCAAATACGGTGTCCCCATCTATTCCAACCAGCGCGTCATCTTCCAGCACGAACTCAAAGTCGACGACTGGCGCGGCGGCGTCATGCGCACGCCGCCCCAAGACTGGGTAACGTTCAAGGACCGCAACGAAGTGGGTTCCTACCGCCGCACCTTCACCATTCCGGCAGAGTGGGACGGACGCGAGGTGTACATCAACTTCGACGGAGTGGACTCCTTCTTCTACCTGTGGATTAACGGGCACTACGTAGGTTTCTCCAAGAACTCCCGAAACCTGGCCGCGTTCAACATCACCGACTTCCTGCAAAAAGGCGAGAACATCGTGGCCGTCGAAGTCTACCGCAGCTCCGACGCGTCATTCCTCGAATCGCAAGACATGATGCGCCTGCCGGGCATCTTCCGCTCGGTGTCGCTCACGTCAAAGCCCCAGGTCCATGTGCGTGACCTTGTCGTCATCCCCGACCTGGACAACGACTACGTCAACGGCTCGCTCACCATCACGGCCGACGTGCGCAACCTCTCGAAAAAGAAGGCCAAGGGCTACAAGATGACCTACACGCTCTACGCCAACCCCCTTTACAGCGACGAGACCCGTCTCGTGGAGAGCGTGGGCGCCGAGGCTGAGGTCGCCGAGGTGGCCTCGGGCCACAGCGAGGCCGCCCGCACCGTCCTCTACGTCACCAATCCGATGAAGTGGTCGGCCGAAGAACCCTGGCGCTACACCCTCATCGGCGAACTCAAAGACAAGAAAGGCCGCACGGTCGAGACCGTTTCGGCCATCGTCGGTTTCCGCAAAGTCGAGATTAAGGACACGAAAGCCGAAGACGACGAGTTCGGACTCGCCGGCCGCTACTTCTACGTCAACGGCCGCACTGTGAAGTTCAAAGGCGTCAACCGCCACGAGACCAGCGCCGACCGCGGCCACGCCATCACTCACGAGCAGATGGAAAAGGAAATCATGCTCATGAAGCGCGCCAACATCAACCACGTCCGCGGCTCCCACTATCCCGACAACCCCTACTGGTATTACCTCTGTAACAAGTATGGCATCTATCTCGAAGACGAGGCGAACATCGAGAGCCACGAGTATTACTACGGCAAGGAGTCGCTTTCGCATCCCGTCGAGTGGCGCGCCGCCCACATCGCCCGTGACATGGAGATGGTTCACGCCAACGTCAACGACCCCGCCATCGTCATCTGGAGCCTCGGCAACGAGGCCGGCCCGGGCGAAAACTTCGTCCACGCCTACAACGCCATCAAGGCCTTCGACACCTCGCGCCCCGTGCAGTATGAGCGCAACAACAGCATCGTCGACATGGGCTCCAACCAGTATCCCTCGATCAACTGGATGTGGCAGGCGGCCAGCGGCAAACTGCCGATCAAATATCCGTTCCATATTTCAGAATATGCGCACTCTATGGGCAACGCCGTCGGCAACCTGATTGATTATTGGGATGCTATCGAATCGACCAACTACATCTGCGGCGGTGCCATCTGGGAGTGGATTGACCACGGCCTCTACTACTACGACAAGACCTCGGGCCGTCGCTTCATCGCCTATGGCGGCGACTTCGGCGACAAGCCGAACGACGGCATCTTCTGCATGGACGGCCTGATGAACGCCGACTTGACCCCGAAACCCCAATACTACGAGGTGAAGAAGGTTTACCAAAACGTGGACGTCTTGCCCGTCGACATGACGAAGGGACAGATACGCGTGGCCAACGAAAACTACTTCATCCCCATCGACCGCAACTACGAGATGACGTGGACGCTCTTCAAGGACGGCCTTCCCGTCGACAGCGGCAACGCCTTCCGCGGCCCGCGCATGGAGCTCGGCCCCCGCGACACGCTCAGCTACTCCATTCCTTACGACTACGCCTCGCTCGAGCCCCAGTCGGAGTACTTCGTCAAAGTGCAGTTCCGCCTGCGCCAAGACATGCCTTGGGCAAAGAAAGGCTATGTCCAGATGGAGGAACAGCTGCTCGTGAAGGAAGCCACCGGATGGCCCGCCATCGCCTCTGTGGCCAAGGGCGGCAAGCTCAACGTGGCCGACGAGAAGGACTTCATCACCGTCAAGGGCGACCAGTTCACCGCACGCTTCGACAAGAATACCGGCACGATCTATGACCTCACCTACGGCACGGACAAAGTCATCGCCGACGGCAACGGCCCGAAGCTCGACGCCTACCGGGCGCAGGTCGACAACGACAACTGGGCCTGGAACGCGTGGATACAGAACGGCCTGCACAACATGGCTCACCGCGCGTTGTCCTCCGACAGCTACACACGCAAGGACGGCGCCGTAGTCGTTTCGTTCAACGTCGAGTCGCAAGCTCCCTACAAGTCGACCATCCGCGGCGGTGCGGCAGCCGGCCCCTACAAACTCACCGAACATAAGGACCAGCCCACCGGCCCGGACGACTTCAAGTTCAACTCGCAAGTCACATGGACCGTCTATGCCGACGGAAGCATCGAACTCTCTTCGTCCATCACTTCCAACAATTCCGAGCTCGACCTTGCCCGCATCGGTTACTCCTTCCAAGTCGACCCGAAATACAGCCGCTACACCTACTACGGCCGCGGACCGCTCAACAACTACAACGACCGAAAGACAAGCCAGTTCATTGAACGCTACGAAAGCACTGTGAAAGACCAGTTCGTCAACCACGGCAAACCGCAGGACATGGCCAACCGCGAGGAAGTGCGCTGGGCTGCCCTGACCGACGCTTCGGGCCACGGCATCCAGTTCGTGTCCACCGGACGTCTGTCCACCTCCGTCCTGCCGTGGAGCTCGCTCGAACTGATGCTGGCCCCGCACCCCTACCAGCTGCCTGAGAGCCACACGACGCACGTCAACCTCGACGCGGCAGTGACCGGCCTCGGCGGAAACAGCTGCGGACAGGGCTCACCCCTGCCGAAAGACCACGTGAAAGCCGTGCCGCACATCGTGGGCTTCCTTCTCCGCCCGACCAACGGCGCCGACCTCACCACGAACGCCGCCGTGACCTCGTCGGGCGACCAGACACCCATCATCAGCCGTGACCGCAAGGGCAACATGACAGTCAGCGGTACACGTGAAGGTGCGACCATCATGTATGCCGTAGGTAAGGAAAAAGCAAAAGCCTACGAAGGCACACGCAATCTCCGTACGGGAGGCACTGTCACGGCGTGGTACGAAGACATGCCCCAGGTGAAAATGACGATGACTTTCCCGCGCATCGAGAACATACCGATGGTCGTAGTCGAAACCACCAGCCAGGAAAGCGGTGAGGGCAATGCCTCGCACCTCGTCGACGGCAACCCCAACACATACTGGCACACGATGTACTCCGTCACTGTGGCGCAATACCCACACTCCGTCACGTTCGACGCCTCGGAAGAGAAGAACATCAAGGGCTTCACCTACCTGCCCCGTCAGGACAGCCGTAACGGCAATGTCAAGGGATATAAGGTCCAAGTCAGCAAAGACGGAAAGACATGGGGTGACCCCGTGGCCCAAGGGGAGTTCGCCAACGACCAGAAACTGAAACGCATCATGCTCGCGAAGCCCGTGAAGGCCCGCTTCGTACGTTTCACCGCCACAAGTTCCCAAGACGGACAGGACTTCGCTTCGGGCGCCGAATTCGGCGTGCTCGAAGAATAAGCCTCACGCCTGTCTGCAATGACTATCCCGCCCGGCGCGCCCCGCAAGGCCGCCGGGCGGATTTTTTATGCCCTGACCAGCCCCTCTGCCCAACTCTGCAAAAAATCAGTCATTGGTGATAGGAAAAACGGGGCGCCAACGAAGAAAAACGGAACGGCTGACAGAAAATCCTGTCAGGGCGTCAGAAAATTCCGTCGTACTGACTGGACAAACGCGACGCACACGTAGGGGCGACACTCATGTCGCCCGGATAACCGCCTGCCGCCACCCGCTGACGAGGATTGGAATGCGGATTTCCAACACCCATACCGACGCCGAGCATCACAAATTGCGCCCGCACGGACATTGCCGTAAACCCGCTGGACAAAAAGAGAAGAGAAGCATAGACACCGCACGAAACACACAAAGCACACGTAGGGGCGACACTCGTGTCGCCCGGATAACCGCCGGAACCATTCGTAAAGCGATGTTTTACTGACAGAACAGCTGAAACTTCATTTTGTGAAGCCATCAGCCGGAACAGGCATAACAAAACCGCCCAAAGGGCAGGACAAGACGGCGTAAAGACGCATTCATTACGCAGAAAAACAACAGGGTGGGGCAGTTGTCGCCCCAAGTTACGCAAGAGGCACCGTCCCTACGGGAAACGGTGCCTCTCCAAACTATTCTAATCGTATCCGGATGCCGTTCAGGCGTTCATGGCGTCGGCAAAAGCCTTTATCTTTGCATAGGTCGCCTCGCTGGCCGGCACAAGGGGCAGGCGCAGATAGTTGCCCGCTTTTCCCTGCACGTCGAGCAGGGATTTCAGTCCGGCCGGGTTCCCGTCAACAGAGAGGAGGGGATAGAGTGGGGCCAGCACTTCATTGGCCGCCTCGGCCTTGTCGAAATCGCCGTCAAGCGCCGCGTGGACCATGGTGCCGAACTCGGCAGGATAGGCGTTGGCTACGACGGAGATGACGCCCGTGGCTCCGCGACGGATCAGTTCGAGAGTCAGGCCGTCGTCGCCGCTCAGCAATTCAAAACCTTTGGGCGCCCGATCGAGAATGGCTTTGGCCTGATCCAGCCGGCCCGAAGCCTCTTTGACGGCTACGACATTCTCGCACTCCATGGCAAGCTTCAGCACAGTCTCGGCTTCGAGATTGACACCCGTGCGGCCCGGCACGTTATAGAGCACGACAGGCAACGCCGTCGCGTCGGCTATTGTCTTGAAATGGGCGAAAAGCCCGGCCTGCGTCGGTTTGTTATAGTACGGACAGACTACCAGCACGCCGTCGATGTCCGACAAGTCGCCGTGGCGCAGGAAATCGACCACCGTCTCGGTGCAGTTCGTGCCGCAACCGAGCAACAAGGGAACACGCCCGGCCACTTCCTGCACGACAAAGTCCTTGACCGTCTGTTTCTCTGCTGCCGAGAGACAGGGTGTCTCGGCTGTCGTGCCGAGCACACAGACGAAGTCCACGCCGCCCGCTATCTGCGAACTGATAAGTCCGCTGAGGGCGTCGTAGTCCACACTGCCGCTTTCCGTAAACGGGGTGGCCAGCGCCACGCCCTCACCTTTGAAGATATTATTCATTGCTTTTCACCAAATTGTCATTACTTACGGGGGCAAAATTACTAAATATAATGGGAACCGACAGAGCGGCCGTCTTTTTTTACTCTATCATAGCCAGGAACTCCGCTTCGCTGACAAGCGGGACTCCTGCTTTCGCGGCCTTTTCCAGTTTGGCCGGCCCCATGTTCTCACCTGCAAGGATGAACGACGTCCTGCCGGAAATGCTGCCTGCGTTTTTTCCACCGTGCCGCTCTATAAGCGTTTTGTATTCTTCCCTTGTGTGTTGGCTGAACGTACCGCTGATGACTATGGTCTTGCCCGCCAGCCGGTCTGAAACAGCTTCTGCCTGTTCTATCTCCATTTTCAATCCGGCCCTGCGCAGGCGTTCGACGAAGCGGCAGTTCTCTTCACGGGCAAAGTAGGCCATCACGCTCTGCGCGATGACAATCCCGACACCTTCGGTCTGCAAGAGGTCGTCGAGCGAGGCCGTCATGAGAGCGTCAATGCTTTTGAAATGCCGCGCAAGCTGCTTGGCGACGACCTTGCCGACAAAACGGATACCCAAGGCGTAGACCACGCGCTCGAAAGGCACCGACCGCGATTGGGCGATGCCTTCGACGATGCGCTCGGCCGAGCGTTGGCGTGTGCCGTCGGCGCCGTTGATGTCTTCGGTGCGGATTTCATAGAGGTCGGAGGCGTCGCGGATAAGCCCGCGGCTGTAATAGTCCTCCACGGTCTCCGGCCCGAGCTGGCTGATGTCCATGGCATCGCGGCTGATGAAGTGTTCGATGCGCCCCTTCAACTGCGGGGGACATGTAGCGTCGTTCGGGCAGTAAGTGGCCGCCTCTCCCTCATAACGCACCAGTGCAGTCCCGCACTCCGGACAGTGCGTGATGAAGCGCACGGGCTGAGCTCCGGCGGCGCGGGCGGCTGCGTCGACGCCTACCACCTGCGGAATGATTTCGCCGGCCTTCTCCACATAGACCCAGTCGCCCTCATGAAGGTCGAGTTGGCGCATGATGTCCTCATTGTGCAGGGAGGCGCGGCGCACCACCGTACCGGCCAGCTGCACGGGTTCCATGTTGGCCACGGGCGTCACGGCACCTGTACGCCCCACTTGGTACGTCACTTCGACGAGGCGCGTTCTCTCGCGTTCTGCCTGGAACTTGTAGGCAATCGCCCAACGTGGGCTTTTCGCCGTGAGGCCGAGGCGGCGCTGCTGTGAGAGCGAGTCGACTTTCAGAACTATGCCGTCGGTGGCCACGGGCAGGCGTCGGCGCTCCGTGTCCCAGTAGTCGATGAAGGCGTAAACCTCGTCAAGCGTCCGGACGCGGCGCATGGCATCAGAGACGCGGAAGCCCCACGACGCGGCGGCGCGGACATTTTCATAATGGCTGTCCGAGGGCAGCACGTCGCCCAACACGTAGTAAAAGTAAGCGTCCAAGCCACGCCGGGCGACGACGGCGGAATTCTTGCTTTTGAGAGTGCCCGACGCGGCGTTGCGCGGGTTGGCAAAAAGAGGCTCTTCGCGGGCCTCGCGTTCCCGGTTGAGACGCTCGAAGCTTTCCCAAGGCATGAGTACTTCACCGCGCATTTCGAACGATGCCGGCCACGCGCCGCCGGGCGGCAGGATAAGCGGCACGGTCCGTATGGTGCGCACGTTTTCCGTAACGTCGTCGCCGCGCACTCCGTCGCCACGCGTCACGGCCCGCACGAGCCGCCCTTCCTCATAGGTGAGCGAAATGCTCAAACCGTCGAATTTAAGTTCGCAACAAAGCGAGAAAGGCTCGCCGCCAAGCCCGGCGCTGACACGTTGGTAGAAAGCGCCCACCTCATCACGGTTATAGGTGTTGTCAAGCGAGAGCATGGGATAGCGGTGAGCCACCTGCGTGAACTCGTGATTGAGGTCGCTCCCCACGCGACGGCTGGGCGACGTGTCGTCGTCCCACTCGGGGTGGGCCGCTTCGAGCGCCAGAAGCTCGTGCATCAGGCCGTCGAATTCCTGGTCAGTGATTTCGGGGGCGTTCTTGACGTAATAGTTATAATTGTGACGGGTCAGCTCGTTGCGCAGCCAGTCGATGCGTTCTTTGTCAGTCATGGGAAAAGGTTTTACGTAGGCAAAAGTAACGATTTCCTCAAAGATTGCGTAATTTTGCAGGGACTTAAACACTGCGGCCACGCCGCCCAACTCCACGCTCACCATGCGCATAGACATCATCACCGTGCTACCAGAAATGCTCGACGGCTTCGTCAACACCTCCATACTGGCCCGGGCCCAGAAGAAAGGCCTCGTCGAAATCCACGTGCACAACCTGCGCGACTACACCACTGACCGCCACCGCCGCGTCGACGACTATCCTTTCGGAGGCTTTGCCGGAATGGTCATGACATGCCAGCCGATCGACGCGTGCATATCGGCGCTAAAAGCCGAAAGGCATTACGACGAAGTCATCTTTACCACACCCGACGGCGAACGCTTTGACCAACCGATGGCCAACAGCCTCTCGCTCGCTGAAAACCTCATCATCCTTTGCGGTCACTACAAGGGTGTCGACTACCGCATCCGCGAGCATCTCATCACCAAGGAGGTGAGCCTCGGCGACTTCGTCCTGACAGGCGGGGAGCTTGCCGCGGCGGCCATGACCGACGCCATCGTGCGCCTGGTGCCCGGCGTGCTGGGCGACGAGCAGAGCGCGTTCAACGACTCGTTCCAAGACAACCTGCTGGCTGCCCCCGTCTACACACGCCCGGCCGACTACAAAGGCTGGCGGGTGCCCGACGTGCTCCTTTCAGGCCATGAGGCAAAGATAAAGGAGTGGGAGATCAGCCAGTCGCTCGAACGGACACAACGCCTGCGCCCAGACTTGCTCAACGAATAGTGCCCGGCGTCCTTAGCCATACGATACAAAAACTGTCGTATGCGACAGAAGTTCCAGTTTGTCCGACAGGAAATCCTGTCGGACAAACTGTTTTCAGCACAAACGCCGTCTGCCCGGACAAAGTGCCTATTCATATTTTCCGTCAGCCGTCCGGAAATTCCTGTCAGTTATCCAGAATTTTCAGTCAGCCGACTTGTAATTCTTAGTCGCCTGCCCGCTGGGCACGAGCCTGCCAACCGAACTTTGAATCAGGCCACCGTGTGAAACAGACTCCCGCAAAGTAAAAAACGTTAAAGTCGCTGACAGACACGGCACGGTCCGACTTTTTTCCTCAACTTTGGAAAACCGAACAAAACCGGCACCCGCCACCTTCGCGGCTGCGCCGGTCCGCCTAAACCTTACGTCTATGGACAAAAAAATCACCATCCATTGCCTCAACACCGGCGAGCGCCGCGACGTCCCCATCGGCTCGACGCTCGAAGACGTCTACCGCCTCATCGGCCTCGACATGCCTTACGGCGTGACGAGCGCCAAGGTGAACAACAAGGTCGAAGGACTCCACTTCATGTGCTTCAACGACAAAGACGTGGAGTTCCTTGACATCACGTCGCCCTCGGGCATGCGCACCTATACCCGTTCGCTCTTCTTCGTACTCTACAAGGCCGTCACAGACCTCTACCCCGGTGCCCGACTGCGCATCGACACGCCCGTCCCGAACGGCTACTATTGCCGCCTCGACATCGGCCGCGAACTCCAAAAGGATGATATCGACGCCCTGCGTCGGCGCATGCACGAGATTGTCGACGCCGCCATTCCCTTCCACCGCATCACGTGCCCCACGGAGAAGGCCGTCGAACTCTTCCGCCGTGAAGGACTCGAAAACAAGGCGAAACTGCTCGAAAGCACCGGTTCCCTTTACACCTATTACTATACCCTCGACGGCACGGCAGACTACTTCTACGGCTCACTGCTCGTCAACACAAAACAGATCCGCCTGTTCGACATCGTGCCCTACTTCGACGGACTGCTCCTCCGCCTGCCCGACCGCCACAACCCGACACGCCTGCAACCGCCGACGGCACAGCGGAAAATCTTCACGGTCTTCAACGAACACCACCGCTGGCAGGAAATCCTCGGCGTTTCGACCGTCGGCGAGTTCAACGAAGCGTGCGCACGCGGATTTACCAACGAGCTCATCAACGTCTCCGAGGCGTTGCAGGAAAAGAAGATCAGCCGCCTCGCCGACGCCATCGAAGCACGCCCCGAGGTGAAAGTCATCCTCATCTCCGGCCCCTCGTCGAGCGGAAAGACTACCTTCTCAAAGCGCCTCTCCGTGCAACTCATGGCCTGCGGACTCAAACCCGTCCCCATCTCCCTCGACGATTACTTCGTCGACCGCGACAAGACTCCCCTCGCCGTCAACGGCGACTATGACTACGAACACATCGAGGCGCTCAACCTCCCGCTCCTCTCCGAGCAGCTCCAGGCCCTCTTGGCGGGCGAAGAAGTCGAACTGCCGCGCTACAACTTCCAAACAGGGAAGAGCGAGAAAAGCGGGAACCGCCTCCGCATCGACCGGAACACCCTCCTCGTCCTCGAAGGTATCCATGCACTCAACCCGCAACTGACGGCCGACATCCCCGACAGCCGGAAATACAAAATCTACGCTTCGGCCCTGACCACCATCCTGCTCGACGACCACAACTACATCCCCACCACGGACAACAGACTCCTGCGCCGCATCGTCCGCGACTACCGCTACCGTGGCTACTCGGCCACGGAGACCATTCGTCGCTGGCCCTCAGTGCGCGAAGGGGAAGACCGTTGGATCTTCCCCTACCAGGAGAATGCCGACGCCATGTTCAATTCGGCCTTGCTCTTTGAGTTTGCTGCCTTGCGCAGTCAGGCGCTTCCCTTGCTGGAACAAGTGCCCGAGAATGTGCCTGAGTATTCAGAGGCTTACCGCCTCAGCAAGTTCCTGCGCTATCTCAAACCCATCTCGACACGGGGACTGCCGCCCACCTCGCTGCTGCGCGAATTTCTCGGAGGGAGCACGTTCAAGTACTAAGCAAGACCGGAAATCTTGGAATACTCCGGAAAAAAACACCAACTCCCATAAGAAATAGAGACACACTCGGGAAAGGCCTGCGAAAAACCGGAAGATTTTCGCGGGCCTTTCCGCTTGTTTGCACTACCTTTGCAGAAAACAGAAACAAACGATGCGTTTTTCCCACCTGTACCGACACATTTTCCTGGCGACCGTGCTGGCCGTTTCAGGCTGTCTGGCCGGCGCCAGCGCACAAGTAGTCACTCCGTCCGGCGCACAACCCGTCGCAGCGAACGGACCTGAAACGACTCCAGACACCCTCATTGCCCGCCCGCGCTACGGCGTGCTGAGCTATGACTCCCTGCTTACGGCCATGCCGGAGTATGTCCGCGCTCTCGAAAGTCTGAGCCGGCTCCGCCAGCAATACGAAAAAGAAGCTGAATACAACGCCAGCAACTTCAAGCGTCTCTTTACGGAATTTCTCGACGGCCAAAAGAATTTTCCGAAAAGCATCCTGCTCAAACGTCAGCGCGACCTGCAAAACGAGATGGAGCGTGATCTTGCCTTTCGCGAACAAGCTGACAGCCTGCTTCGGGCAGCCGAGGCCGACCTCATGGGTCCCGTGCGTTCCCGTCTCGACGCCGCTATCCGCGCTGCCGGCGCAGAGAGAGGCTACGACTTCATCATCAACACCGACAGGGGCGCCTGTCCTTACTACAACCCCTTGCTGTCAGAAGACGCAGCGCCCTACGTCCGCATACAGCTGAACAAACTGAGACCATGACTCCGTCCGACCAACCGTTCACGCTTCCCACAACGCCGGGCCCCGTTGGTGTGTTCGACTCGGGCTACGGCGGGCTTACCATTCTGCGCCAAATCCGCCAACTGATGCCGGCCTACGATTACCTGTATCTCGGCGACAACGCACGGGCGCCCTATGGCGCACATTCGTTCGAAGTGGTCTACGAATACACCAGGCAGGCTGTCGAACTGCTCTTTGCCCGCGGCTGCCACCTCGTCGTACTGGCCTGTAACACCGCTTCGGCCAAAGCCCTGCGCACTATCCAGCAAAACGACCTCGGCCGGCTTGATCCCACGCGCCGTGTGCTCGGCGTGATCCGACCGACAGTCGAAACCCTCGGCAGCCTGACGCAGACGCGCCACGTCGGCATACTCGCCACGGCCGGTACGGTGAACTCGCATTCCTATGAGCTGGAAATCCACAAACTTTATCCCGACATCACCGTCAGCCAGATGGCCTGCCCGATGTGGGTGCCCCTCGTCGAAAACTACGAATTCGACTCGCCGGGCGCAGACTACTTCGTACGCAAACGTATCGAAGGCATTTTGCGCACAGACCCGGAAATCGACACCCTCGTGCTGGCTTGTACGCACTACCCGCTACTGATGAACAAAATACTGAAATACACGCCGCCCGGTGTGCGCATCGTACCGCAAGGGGAATACGTGGCCACATCATTGCGCGACTATTTCCAGCGCCACCCTGAAATGGACGCACAATGCACCAAGGGAGGACACTGCCACTACCTCACGACAGAAGCTGCCGACAAGTTCGCCGAATCGGCTACGCTTTTCATGCACGAGCCCTGCGAGGCCGAACGCGTCCAACCCTGACTCCGCAAACCGGCACTGCATCCCTCAGGCCAACCTGCCCATACGCAACGGTGAGCAGGATATTTCTTTATCCTGAAAAGGAAAATTATTTTTCGGTCAGCCATCCAGAAAATTCTGTCAGTCATTTGAAAATTCCTGTCAGCCGTCCCGTAAGTTCTGGATGGCTGACAGTTTTTTTTGTCATCCTGACCGCCAACCGCGACCGCTTGCCGCGTATTCCCGCACGGCCATCCATGTCTTTCCTATTCACTGTTTCCCGTGACGAATGTTACCTAACATTCAACAAAATTCTACATTACGATTACAAATCACCGAATTTATAACGTTCATTAGCTTAATTATTATTACTTTTGTGGCGTTAGGGAATGCCATTTATTGTTTCAGACAAAGGTGAATAACTGACACACATTTTATATAAACCACCACTTAAAACAAACGCAATGAACAAACGTATGAACTTGTACGCAAGCCTCATCGCCATAGCGCTTGCTTCGGGCGTGACGACGTCGTGCAGCATCGACGACACGTACGACCTTGACAAAGAGTTCGACATGACCGTTGGTTTGGGCTCCGAAGGACTCTCGCTCCGTCTCGGAAACACCGAACACGTCATGCTGAACGACGTGCTTGACATTGAAGACAACGACCTCGTCGAAACAGACGGCCAAAACCTCTATTATTTAGTCAAGACCGACCACACGTCTTTCGATGTCAGCGTCAAAAACGCCATCGGCAGCATCGAGCATGTCGAAATCAACTCCTCACAAGACGTAGTGAGCTTCGACGATTTCGACAACCCCGACGGAGCCTCGTCGGTCGTCGTGGCTGCCGGCCGTGAGTTTTCGAAAGCCGGTGTCGACGGTTCCAGCCCGATCGAAACCAACATCGACGACATCTCGGACGACATCAACAGCCTCCGGGCCATCTACCCGAAGAGCTCTGTCTTCGATCTGAAACTCGAAGTCTCCCCAAGCAATCCTAATCTCGACTTCATGATCGAAAGTGTCCGCAACATGGAAATCCAGTTCCCTGACTACGTGAAAATCCTGAACACCGATGCAAACAACGTGCTCCATATCGCAGACCTGTCAGGCGTGGGCTCGAAATCGGTCGTACTCGGACAAGTCTACCTCGACCACCTGGATTTCGGTGAAGGCCCCAACGGCCTCGGCCTTCCCATCGAAACCGACGAACAGGGCAACCATTACATCCGCTTCACCGACGACATCACCATGCGCGGCGACTTCGCTGTCACCTCGGCCCGCGAGCAATACATGAACGACGGCGACGTAGTCAAAATGCGCCTCTTCGTCGAACTGCAAGGCGGCGGACAAATCGAGGCAGAGCGTGTGCAAGGCGAAGTCAACCCGGAAATCAATCCGGAAATTGACCCTGTCGAAATCAGCAACGACCTGCCCGACTTCCTCACCGACAATCGCGTAACGCTCAATATGCAAAACCCGACCATCCGTTTTGACATCGACGCCACGAACCTGCCCGTCCCTGTCGAATTCTCTGGCAGCGTGACTTCCGTGGCCGACGGCGGACAGGTCATCGGCGCCGCCAGCCTCCCGCAAAGCGGCAAGAACGACATCCCCTTCGGACACATTTCCACTTACTATTACAGCCAGACCGACCAGCCTTATGATCCCGACGGCATCGCCGCCGGCAGCTACGTAGAGGTGGTCAACGACCTCAACAGCCTGATCCGGAAACTGCCCGACCACATCCAAGTTGACTGCAAGGACGGCCGTGTCAACGTCAAGCAGGGCGTGCTTCACGACATTTACCTCGACCGCAGCTACTCGGCCGACGTGAACTACGAAGTGCTCGTACCGTTCACCTTCAACGCCGGCACGACCATCGTCTACAACGACTCTGTCGACGACATGAACGACGATTTGAAAGACTACCAGGCCAAGGGTTTCGACATCACTGCCGACGCCTACAACCTCGTTCCGATGGAACTCGAAATCAGCGTTGAGCCCGTCGGCGTCGACGGCCGCGTGCTCGACGGCGTCGACGTGACCACCGACATCATCGCCGCTGGCGACGGGACGACTGCCACGAAAACACCCATCACCCTCACGCTGACGGCGCAGAACCCCGCCGACATCTCACGCCTCGACAAACTGCGCTTCCACATCGTCGCCGTCTCCCCGGCCACCGGCGAACTGCGCTCAGACCAGTACTTCTACCTCGACAACCTGCGTCTGAAACTCCTGGGACAAGTAATCGGCGATTTCAACTAACCCCTAAGACTGACACTCCATTATGAAAAGTATCCTCAAACATACGGCTGCACTCTTACTCGCTTCGGCAGCCACTTCCGCCGCCGCACAAGACCTGCGTTCCGCTTATTTTATGCAAACGTCGGTCAACCGCCACCAGATGAATCCTGCGTTGCTCGATTCAGCTTACGTAGGCGTTCCCCTGCTCAACAACATCAACATCGGTACGACAGGAAACGTCGGCATGGCTGACTTTGTCTACAAAAGTAACAGGCCGGGCTACGATCTCACCACGTTCATGAATCCCGAGATCAGTGCGGGCGAATTTCTCGGCAACCTGCACGACAAGAACAGGCTGGACGTCTATATCAACTATAACCTCTTCTCGTTCGCCTTCCAGGCTTTCAAGGGTATGAACTCCGTCGAGCTGAACCTCAAATCAAGCACCAACGTGACCCTGCCCTGCCCTACGAGCTGTTCGAATTCATGAAGGAGACGGGCGCCCATGAGCAGTACAGCATCGACAACCTCGGCATCCGCACACAGAATTACCTTGAACTTGCTCTCGGTCACTCCCACCAGATCACCGATCGCCTGAAAGTGGGTGCAAAGATGAAGTTTCTGATCGGAGCAGCGTACGCCGACTTCAACGTGGAGCACATGGACGTGACGATGAACGGCGACCAATGGTCCATCAATGCCGACGCCAAACTGGCAGCCGCACTTGGCAAATCGAATTTCAGTTATGACGACGGCAATGATCCAGCCACCATCGACCCCAACCGCGGCGGAAAGGTCGACGGAATCGACGATTACAGTTTCTCGCTTCCCGGTTTCGGACTAGCATTCGACTTTGGCGCCACTTATCAAGTACTGGACAACCTGACGGTCAGCGCTTCGATCACTGACCTCGGCTTTATCAGCTGGAAGGATGTCAACATGGCCAGTTCGCGCGGTGAATATACGTTCGACGGATTCACCGACATTTGGGTCAGCGGCGACGACGAGAGCAACAAGATCGGCGATCAGTTCGAGAACCTCGGCGACGACTTGAACCGCGTCTTCTCCATTTATGACGACGGCAAGGGGAATAAGACCCAAGGCCTTGCCGCCACGCTCAACATCGGCGCCGAATACACGATGCCGTTCTATGACAAATTCCGTGTCGGTTTCCTCTATACTTCGCGCATCCACGGGCGTTACTCCTACCACCAGGGGATGCTCTCGGCTGCCGTCCGCCCCGTCAAGTGGTTCGAGGCTAACCTCAACACCAGCGGTTCGAGCACCGGGTGGCAGCTTGGTGGAATGTTGAGTTTCTACGTGAACAAGTTCAACTTCTACTTGGCTTCCGATCGCATGATCTGGGGAAAATTCGGCAAACCTTTCATTCCTCTGAACCGTGCCAACACGAACATCAGCTTAGGTTTCAACATCCCCATGTAGTCCGCGGAAAAGCTATCGAATTTTACGCATCCCCTGTCCCCGTCGCACGAACGAGGGCAGGGGATGTGCCTTTTTCAAGTCGGCGATCTGGAAACACGGAAGCAGCGGTCGTTGACAACATCAGGCATGAAAAACGGGCTTGTCCCTTTCGGGCAAACCCGTCGTACCTCCGCCGAGAATCGAACTCGGATCTAAAGTTTAGGAAACTTCTATTCTATCCGTTGAACTACGGAGGCGTAAAACCGGGAACAAAGATACGTATTCCGGATGACATACCGCCGCTATCTCCGGCTAAATTTGTGCCGTCGGCTGCCGCTTGTGTTTCCACCGGCGGTGCGACCAAAGCCATCCGGCCGGCTGGCGGCGGATTGTCTGTTCAAGCAGATGCATGTATCGGTTTGTCAGTTCATAGTCGGGCACCGACCGCACGTCGTCGCTCATCAGGCGGAACGTCGCCCGGTAATATCCGCGTTTCACTCGCTCCATATCGACGTAATAGATGGCTGCATCGACTTTTTTCCCAATGCGCTCGGTGCCGGTAAACACAGGAGTGTCCTGATTCAGAAAAGTAGTCCAATCGTGTATGTTCTGGACACGCGGCGCTTGGTCCGAGATGAAACCGATGATCGTCGGGACGCCTTCGGCTTTCAGCCGCATGATGCGTCGGAAAGCATCATACTTCGAGATATTCTCGGCGCCGAAACGTGTGCGCAGGTGTTTGAAAAGACGGTCAAAAGCAGCGTTGTTCAACGGGCGGTAGAGCTGCGCGCCGTGAGTTGCCTCCCGTTTTGTCCACATAGGGATAGTCGATACCCATTCCCAATTGAACACATGGCCCAGGTAGAGAAAAACGAACGGATGGCTGTCAAGTTGTGCTTCCACTTCGTCGAGCCCTACGAACTCCATACGCCGCCGTATGTCTGCTTCACCGATGCTGATGAGTTTCACTGTCTCGACTGCGTAGTCGCAGAAGCGTCGGTAGAAGTCCCGTTCGATGCTTTTCAGTTCGGCTACCGACTTTTCGGGAAAGGAATTTACGAGATTTGTACGCACCACTCCACGACGGTATCGCCCTACATAGTAAACCAAGGGGAAGCACACGTCGGAAAGAGCGTAGAGTACGCCAAACGGAAGGCGCGACAACGCCTTGAACCCCTGTTCGATAAAAAAGTCGGTCAGCTTGCTCATTCCGCCACAAAGATAGTGCAAACGAGCGGAACGGCGGGCGAAATGCAGCAGGTTTTTCATCAGGACGTCCCAGAACACCGCCCTATCTGATGAAAAGATAGTGCAAACGAGCGGAACGGCGGGCGAAATGCAGCAGATTCTTCAATCCCATGTTCCAAAGCTTGTACGGTGTTGTCAAACAAACGACCTTGGCAACACCGATACCCAAACGTGTCTAACAGGTTGGCTGACCATTTTTTCTATCAGCCGACTTGTAAATCCCATCCGGCTGACAGGATTTCCTACTTCACTGACTGTTTTTCCGGCCTCACGCTTTCTGCGAACAGAAAGTCAAAAAAAGACCTTTACTGTCCCTATACATATAATTAAAACGTCTTGCTGAATGAATCAAAACAGCCATTCCGTTTTGTTTAACCGTTCCAGCTTCTTTCAAAGCCGATCCGGATGAAACTTCATGTTGGCTTGCGCTTTCTATTAAGCCATCACGTTTTTCCACATATAGAGTTATTCACAACAAGTTCTTTATTTTTTTGATGAATGAACTTGTTAGGTTTTATTTGAAGATATATGAAAAGACAATGCGTAGGATAAAGGCTGTGGAAACGGTGGATAAGTTTTGACGAAAAGACTTGCTCATTTTGGAAACAGTGTTTTATTCACCGGCGGAAGCCCGTTTATCCACTGCTTTCAAAGTATTATTTTTTCTTTTGTATGCAGGAGTTTTGACGCAAAAAGCCCGATTTTATCCACATGCTGTGGAAAACTTTCCGCCCGTTGAAAAAAAAATTTCAGACCGGGGGATAAACTTAGGGGAAAAGGCGGAAAACCCCTGTGAAGAAGTGGAAAAGAAATCGAATAACCTGATACGTCCTACGTTCGCCTCCGCCATAGTTTTTCCGATACTTTTCCAGCGCTTTTCCCGGTTTTCTCCACGGTGTTATCCACCGGTTTTTATACGTATCTGTCTGATCGGAAAGGCGCATGAGGAAATGAGCATGCGTAAGACAGTCATACTCATGGCGACTGCTTAAAAAACAATTTTTTAAGTTAAGGGAGGCTTCTCATTTGGACGTTCCGGCGAAATTCTTTCGGCATTTCGTCTGCCTTTCCGCTTGTTTGCACTAACTTTGCCGCCGACAGAAAGAACAGCCTATGAACCAGTTGCCTCCAATCACCAAGAACCTGCTCATCATCAACGTACTTGTTTATCTCGCCCAGCTTGTCTTTGAACGCTATGGCGTCGATCTGACAAACTTGTTCGGACTTCATTTCATCTTGGCCAGCGACTTCAAGATCTGGCAGTTGGTGACGTACATGTTCCTGCACGGTGGTATCTTCCATCTCTTTTTCAATATGTTCTCGCTGTGGATGTTCGGCCGCATCATAGAGCAGGTGTTCGGTCCGAAGCGCTTCCTGCTTTTCTATTTCGTCTGCGGCGTCGGTGCGGGACTGATGCAGGAGCTCTTCCAGTTCGGGCAGTATGGCGTACAGGGCTTGGCGGCATACGAGATGGTGTCCATCGATGGTTACCTTATGCCGAAAGACATGTACCTCAACTTGTGGACCACGATAGGTGCCTCGGGCGCATGTTACGGTGTACTGCTGGCGTTCGGCATGACGTTCCCGAACGAGCGCATCATGCTGCTCATTCCGCCCATTCCCTTGAAAGCAAAATACTTCGTCATTGGATATGCCGCCATCGAACTGTTCTCGGCGTTCAGTTCAGGTGGTGGAAACATTGCCCACTTCGCCCATCTTGGCGGTATGCTTTTCGGTTGGTTGCTCATCCTTTACTGGCGCCATCATCAGGGACCGCGTGGAGGCGGTTTCACAGGTTGGGAAAACTACCAGCCGCCCCGTCGCAAGAAGTCGCATTTCGAAGACTTCCGTCTCCGCATGAAAGGTTTTTTCGGCCGTCTTCGCACCAGCCGGTCGACACGCAAGTTCAAAGACCGCACGGCCGATTACGACTATAACGCCCGTAAGAAAGCCCGTGAGGAACGTATTGATCACATCCTCGACAAGGTGAAACGCTCGGGCTACGACAGTCTGACCGCACAGGAGAAGAAAGATCTTTTTGATTACAGCAACAAATAACAATAGCTTCTTTTATGCCTGCCCGTAAGCCAAAACGTCGTCCTCTCAGTTGGTTCGCCCGGCTGATGGCCGGTGCGGGATGGTGTTCAGTCGTGGGACTCTGGATTGCCGCAGGTTCACAATATGTTTCGCCTGTCACGTTTCGTTACGTCGGCGTTTTGGGATTGACATTTCCTATGTTCCTCGGCGGTACAGTCCTGCTCTTTGTCGCTTCTTTGCTTTTTGCCAGGCGTATTGCCTGGATCACGTTGCTGGGACTGCTGACGTGCGTGATGAGCATACGGCGCTACGTACCTGTCAATATCCCCTCGCCTCCGCCCAAGCATAGCCTGCGGGTGCTCACGTACAACACGCTTCAATTCGGTAGCGGCGCGCACGACGAAAAAGACCGCAACATTGTGGCGCAGTATATGCTTCAATCCGGAGCCGACGTAATATGTTTTCAGGAGGGACACACGTCGCCCACCGAGTGGGACAGGCACATCACCCCCTTACTCCGTGATGCCTATCCTTACCGCGACACACTCAACCTCAACTTCAACAACAACCTTGGCTGCTTTTCGAAATACCCTATCGTAAGCCGTGAAGTCGTCTACCGAGTGGGTTTCAACGCGTCGGTAGCTTATGAAATAGTGTTGAAGCAGGGCGATACCCTGCTCGTTGTCAACAATCATCTGGCGTCGAACAAACTCGGCCCGGCTGACCGTGAGATGTATAAGAAAATAGTGAAAGATCCTGACGATGCTCCGATGAAACAAGGCATACGCCAGCTGGTTCCGAAGATAGCCGAAGCCACCGTGGCCCGCGCCGTGCAGGCTGATTCTGTGGCCCGCTACGTTTTTGCGCATCGCCGGGGCCGTTCGACTGTTGTATGCGGCGATTTCAACGATACTCCTATCTCGTACAGCCGTCATCGTATGGCCGAAGGACTGACTGACGCATACGTGGCCACCGGGCAGGGCGTCGGGCGTTCGTTCAACCGTGACGCCATCTTTGTACGCATCGACAATATGTTCTGCTCCCCCGACCTGCGTCCCTATGGCGCCTGTGTGGATAAGAGCATCGTCGTTTCGGACCACTATCCCCTTTATTGTAATTTCAAACGCATAGATACGAAAAAATAAGACTATCATTCTCATTACTACTATGCTGACACTCGATACAGTCTATAAGGCCACCACAGTGCTCGCCGATGTTGTGAGACACACTAGCCTGATACACACGGATAAGATAAATCCGCTTTGTGATGTATACCTGAAACCAGAAAATCTTCAAGTGACAGGTTCGTTCAAAGTAAGAGGCGCCGGTTTCAAAATATCTCAGCTTTCGGCGGAAGAAAAACAACGCGGCGTCATCGCTTGTTCTGCCGGCAATCACGCGCAGGGCGTAGCTCTGGCTGCCCGGCGTTATGGCATTCCCGCACTGATCTGCATGCCGGCCGGGGCACCCATCAGCAAGGTCGAGGCGACACGTGAACTTGGCGCCGAAATATGCTTGGTCGACGGTGTGTATGACGATGCTTACCGCCGGGCGCTTGAAATCAACGCCGAGCGCGGCATGACGTTCATACATCCGTTCGACGACGAGTATGTGATAGCCGGGCAGGGGTCTGTCGGGATGGAAATTCTCAACGACTTACCTAATCTCGACGTTGTCATCGTGCCTATCGGAGGCGGCGGACTGGCTGCCGGCGTAGCTTTCGCCATTAAGAGCTTAAAGCCCGAAGTGCGTATCGTCGGGGTGCAGGCTGAGGGTGCGGCGAGCATGGCCACGAGCATAGGGCACAACCAGATTGAATGCCTGCCGTCGGTGCTGACTATTGCGGATGGCATTGCAGTCAAAGAACCCGGAAAAAACACCTTTGCTTTGTGCCAGCAGTACGTAGATGAAATTGTGACGGTCAGTGAGGACGAAATTTGTGCCGCTATCCTTGCGCTCATCGAACACCACAAATTGATTGCCGAGGGAGCCGGAGCGGTAAGCGTGGCAGCCGCAATGTTCAACAAGATTGAACTGGCCGGTAAACACGTCTGCTGCATCGTGAGTGGCGGCAATATCGACGTGACGATTCTCAGCCGGGTCATCAACCGTGGTCTTATGAAAGGCGGACGAACAACCGAGATGCTCATCGAAATGCCCGACCGCCCGGGTTCCTTGCTCGGTCTTTGCAATGTCATTGTCCGTTTCGGTGCCAACATCATCTCTGTCCATCATGAACGCAACGGCGAGAGTCCTGACGTGAACTCCTGCAATTTGCGCATTGTGCTCGAAACGCGAAACGCCGACCATATCCACGAAATCCATCAGGGTATTGAGCAGGCCGGTTACTACATCATACAAGAAAAATAGGCATAACAATGAATCAGATGCAGTCGAAAGAAACATTGAAGCAGGCCATCCGCGAATTGGCCAAGGAGAAAAATGCCGTTTTACTGGCTCACTATTATACGGAAGGCGACGTGCAGGACATCGCTGACTTCGTGGGTGATTCGCTCGCACTGGCCCAAAAGGCTGCCACGACGACCGCCGACATCATCGTTATGTGTGGTGTCCATTTCATGGGAGAGACGTGTAAGATTCTCTGTCCCGGGAAAACTGTCCTCGTTCCCGATGCCACTGCGACCTGCTCGCTGGCCGAAAGCTGTCCTGCTGACAAATTTGCTGACTTTGTCCATGCACATCCGGACCATACCGTGATTTCGTATGTCAACACTTCGGCCGCCACTAAGGCTGTCACGGACGTCGTAGTCACGTCGAGCAATGCCCGGCAGATTGTCGAGAGTTTCCCGAAGGATGCGAAAATAATCTTTGGTCCTGACCGCAACCTCGGATCGTATATCAACGCCATCACAGGGCGGCAGATGCTTCTTTGGGACGGAGCTTGTCATGTGCACGAACGTTTTTCTGTCGAAAAGATAATAGCTCTCAAACAGCAGCATCCCGGCGCCAAAGTCCTGGCTCACCCTGAGTGCCGGGGTGCGGTGCTGCGGCTGGCCGACGTGGTCGGCTCTACGGCTGCCCTGTTGAAGTATGCTGTTGAAAGCACAGAACGAGAGTTCCTCGTGGCTACGGAGAGCGGCATTTTGCACGAGATGAAGAAAAAATGCCCGGACAAGACGTTCATCCCTGTTCCGCCGGACGAACCCGGTTGTGCCTGCAACGAATGCAGCTATATGCGCCTTAACACGCTCGAAAAGGTCTATGCCTGTCTTCGTGACGGACAGCCGGAAATTCAAGTGCCTGCCGATATTGCCGAAAAGGCCGTCAAGCCTATCCAACGTATGCTTGAAATGAGCAAGTAAGGCCCGCAAGTTTACGGAAATTTGTCTGAATAATACGTAAAGCATCTTCCTCCGTGCAGAACGACGTCTGTGCGGGGGAAGATGCTTTAATGAACTGATGTGCAGGCGTGGTCTTACCCTCGCCCGTCCGTTTCGATGAGGCGGAGTAAGCGATCGACGGCCTCGGCTTCGGGAACGTTGCGCTCGACGCAGAGTTTGCCGCGATAGAGGCTTACTTTGCCACGTGCGGCGCCGACGTAGCCGTAATCGGCGTCGGCCATCTCGCCCGGCCCGTTAACGATGCAACCCATGACAGCTATTTTCAGGCCGACAAGGTGGGAGGTTGCCGCCTTGACACGGGCGACGGCAGTTTGCAGGTCGTAGAGCGTACGTCCGCATCCCGGACAGCTGATGTATTCCGTACGGGTGGTGCGGGCACGTGTGGCTTGCAGGATGCCGAACGCTATGTCGTCCACGCGTTGGGGAGCGATAGGACTTTCGCCCGGCTTATTCAGGTTGCAGAGCATAAGTCCATCGAGCAGGCCGTCAAAGATGAGGTTGCCAGTCTCTGCGGCGGCTTCGAGCATGAGGTCTTCCGTTTCGCTGGCCGGGTGGTTGAAATGTTGGAATACGACGACGGGATTTGTCAGTTGTTCACGCCAGAGTTCATGCACGAGGGCACGCAGTTCGCCTTGTCGGTTGGCATGGTCGGATTGGGCAATGACTACCACTTCCGGGTGATGGCGAAGACAGGCCCGCACTTCTTCGTCCATCGCGGGATAGGAGAGAAAGAGGAACTTGGCCGGGGCGGAGTTCATGGACAGTGCCCACAGCGTTTCGGGCGTGAAGACGGGATAAGTGTCGGCCTCACCCGTCCATGCAGGAGCGTCGACGAGGTAGGGGCAGCTCTCGCGGTCGGCTGCGGAAGGCAGCTGGGCGCCACAGTAAATGTAGTCCGGGCTGACTGCTGCCGTGTCTGGATTTTCTGTCGCAGTGATAGGATTTTCTGTCGCCCTGACTGTTTTTCCGGCCAGCCGGACGCTGATGACGACGGGTACGTTCGTGCCGCCGATGTTCAGCACGGGGCAAGTCGGCCTACGTTCGGGGCGGAGGTAGTCAAAGGCCGGGGCAGGTGTGCCGGGGATGAATTCGTGTCCGGCACGGCGCACAACGTATGCAGCCAGCTTGTAGGCCACAGGCACTTCCTGTTCGGGTTCCTCGCTCAACGAAACGCGCAGCGTGTCGCCTATGCCGTCGGCCAGCAGGGCTCCGATGCCAGCGGCGCTCCGTATGCGGCCGTCCTCGCCTTCGCCAGCTTCGGTCACGCCGAGGTGGAGCGGGAAGTCCATTCCCTCTGCCTGCATGGCGTGGCAGAGCAGGCGGACCGAGCGGACCATCACCACGGTGTTGCTGGCTTTGATGGAGACCACCACGTCGGCGAATCCGTCGCGCTGGCAGACACGCAGAAATTCCATGCAGCTTTCGACGATGCCTTCGGGAGTGTCGCCGTAGCGGCTCATGATGCGGTCGGAGAGCGAACCGTGGTTCACGCCGATGCGCAGTGCCGTGCCGTGTTTGCGGCATATGGCGAGCAGGCGGCAGAAACGTGCTTCTAACCTTTCGAGTTCGGCAGCGTATTCTTCGTCCGTATATTCAAGGTGTTTGAACCGGCGTGCCGGGTCGACGTAGTTGCCCGGGTTGATGCGCACCTTGTCCACTATGGCGGCCGCCACGTCGGCCACGTCGGGATTGAAGTGCACGTCGGCCACGAGGGGACGGTCGTAGCCGTCGGCGTAGAGGCGGTCGCGGATGGCGCGCAGGTTTTCGGCCTCGCGGACGCCTTGTGTGGTCAGTCGGACGTAGTCGGCGCCGGCGTCGAAGATGCGTTTGCATTGGGCCACACAGGCTTCCGTGTCTGTGGTGGCCGCTGTGGTCATGCTTTGCAGGCGGAGCGGATGGTCGCCTCCGAGCGGGCGGTGGCCTATCCGCACCTCGTGCGACGCCCGTGGCTGATAGTTGAAGATGGACATGGTTTGTTCGGTTTTCCCGTCACGGAGTCAGTCGACTTTGAAGTTGTACTTCACGGTTTTAAGGTCGGCATTGGCTTTCACAATCTTTTCTTTCAGTCCTTCTTTGTAGGCGCAGAGGCGGTCGGCCAAAGCTTCGTCGGACAAGGCCAGCATTTCGAGAGCCAGGATGGCGGCATTCTGTGCGCCGTTCACACCGACGGTGGCCACGGGGATTCCGGGAGGCATCTGAATGATAGAGAGCATGGCGTCGAGGCCGTCGAGCATGCCTTTGATAGGTACGCCGATGACGGGCAGCGTAGTGCCGGCGGCGATGACACCTGGCAGCGCGGCAGCCATGCCTGCGCCGGCGATGATGACCCGTACGCCGCGGCCTTTGGCTTCGCGGGCAAATTTTTCAACTTCGGCGGGCGTACGGTGTGCCGACAGGGCGTTCATTTCGAAAGGTACTTCCATTTTGTCAAGCAGGACGGCGGCCTTTTCCATGACAGGGAGGTCGGACGTGCTTCCCATGATGATGCTAACTAACGGTGTCATGCGTATGTATGTTTAAGCGTGAATAATGCCGGGTCAACAGATAAGTATGCAGGCAAAGCCGCACACAAATCCTACGAACGTACTGATGCCGATTTGCGTAAGGGTGTGCTGGCGCAGGATAAGTCGGCTCGTCCCTACTGCTCCGGCCAGGATGACGGTCAGGCATAGCCATCCCGTCGGGTCGAAGAGAAAAATCTGAGAATAGGCGAGCAGGGCACCCACTACGGCGCCCGACGCGGCAGCGTGCGTGCTCATCTTTGTCAGGCCGTTGAGCAGCGCGCAGACTACCTGGACTGCCAGTGCGCCCACTATGATTCCTTGAAGGAAGCGGGTGTGCAGACTGTAAAGGACGTACAACAGGAGCGCGTAGCAGGTGATGGAGAGGATGTAAGGCACGTAGCGGCGTTCGCGACGGCTGAGCTGGTGGCGTGTCCAGCCCTTGACGTGGCGGTAACAGAAGATGGCGAGGCGCGGGAGGACAACGGTGAAAATGTAGACCAGACCGAGCAGGAACAGCTTATAGAAGAGCGGAAGCATGCTCAGGTAGCTGAACATGAACAATGCTATGAGAGCCACTACCGGCAGGTAGAACGGCGAAAAGAGCATGGAGATAACCTGCGCGGTGAGTACGAGGTATTTATCTTTCATTAGTCCGGTTGAAACAGTTGTTCGTGATAGGGGTCAGCGTCGCAGCCGCGCCACAGGCAGGCCGAGTTGTTCGCGGTACTTGGCCACTGTCCGGCGTGCCACGGGCAGCCCTTTTTCGGCCAGCATGGCCGCGAGGTTTTCGTCGGTCAGGGGATGGCGTTTGTCTTCGTGTTCAATCATCTCGCGGAGGAGCAGTTTGATTTTTCGGGTGGAGTGTTCTTCGCCTTCGTCCGTTGTGACGGCGTTCGAGAAGAAGAATTTGAGCGGATAGACGCCGAAGTCGGTCTGGACGTACTTGCTGCCCGTGACGCGTGAGACGGTCGAGATGTCGACGCCAGCCCTGTCGGCCACGTCTTTCAGTATCATAGGGCGTAGCAGAACCTCGTCGCCGTCTTCGAAAAAGGGGCGCTGGAGATCGACGATGACCTGCATGACGCTCATCAAGGTGTGCTGGCGCTGGTGGATGGCGTCGATGAAGCCTTGTGCTGCCTCGACCTTTTTCTTGGCATAAAGGTAGGCGTCGCGCTGTTCGCGGCTGAGGTTCGGGCGGTTGAGGTCGTACTCGCGGAGGGAGTCGCGGAAGGCACGGCTGACGTGCAGCTCTGGCACGTGGCCGTTGTTGAGGTGCACGACGGGCTCGCCGTCTTCTTCGGTCACTATGAAGTCGGGCACTACGGGCGCCGCCCCGCTTCCCTCGTTCTCGCCCAAGGCGTTGCCAGGCCGTGGGTTGAGGCGCAGGAGCTCTGTCTTGATGTGTCCGAAGCGTTCTTCGTCGACACCGAGCTTGCGGCAGAGCGTCTCCCAGTGCTTGTGGATGAAATCGTCAAAGTATTTGTCGACCACGGCCAGTGCTTCTTTCTTGTAAGGGGAGCGGAAGTCGGGGTCTGTCAGTTGGAGGTGGAGGCACTCGCGGAGTGAGCGTGCGCCGATGCCGCGGGGGTCGAACGTCTGGAGCACGCCGACGAGGCGGTCGAGTTCTTCGGGTGTGGTGTCGAGGCCGTGGTAGATGGCCAGTTCGTCGGCCAACGACGAGGTGTCCTTGCGTAGCAGGCCGTCGTCGTCGAGCGAGCCGATGAGGTATTCCATCAGTTCGGCCTCGCGCTCGGTCAGGTCGTGCTCGCTTATCTGGTCGCGCAGCCGTTCGTAGAACGAGGTCGAACTGCCAAAGGGGATTTCGCGTTCCTCACGCTCGGCATCGGCCCGGGCCAGGAGGTAGTCGGGCACGTCGTCGCTTGTGAGATAGTCACCGAGGGCATCGGCTGTCTCAGGCGCGGTGCCGGCGTATTCTTCGTCGCCGCCGGTCGTGGTTTCCTCCTGTGTGGAGGTTTCGGCGGCTTCGTTGTCGCTGTTTTCCTCCAAGGCGGCGTTTTCGAGCAGTTCGTTTTGTACGCGTTCTTCGAGTTCCGTCACGGGCAGTTCGAGCAGGCGTACGACTTGAAGCTGCTGCGGCGTCAATGTTTGCGTCTGCGTAAGTTGTTGTGACTGAACAAGTTTTTGCGCCATGGCTGTTTCTCTATTCGATGACAGGACAAAAGTACGAAAAAAACGGTGGAACGTTCGGCGGGCGCCGTGCCTTTTTTTCGCGTCCGTTTTTCGCGGCGGGCGGTCCGGATGTCCGTTTTTTCGCCAGTTCTGTCTGTGTTTTCGGAAAAGGTGGAGCGGAAGACGGGAGGTGCGCACGGTTTTCCGTATGCGCGCGTGCGGGGTTTCAATATGCCCTGCGCAATGGTTTGCATACCCCGGACAAAGCCGCGTTCCGGGCGTCAGGAAAGTCGGTCCGGCGAATGGAAGAGACGGGATGGCTGACAGGATTTACCGGACGGCTGACAGGAAATTCTGGACGGCTGACCGGTAAAACGGTTTCGGCGACAAGCATGGCGGGCTCACCGGCAGGAGCGGCGGTGTTTTTCTTTTCAGAAAAAAGTCCTACCTTTGCCCGCAGTAAAGTAGCTATGGAACGAACATGAGTATCACATCCCTCATACGTCCCCTCTTTCTGTCGCGTGCGGAGCGCGTCCGCCGTTTCGCAACGCAGGCCGAAAAAATCCAGTCGGCTGTGCTCGAACGCCTGTTGGAGCGTGCGGCGCACACAGAGTGGGGACTGCGTTACGAATACGGGCGGTTGGCCAGCTACGAGCAGTTTGCCGAAGCCGTGCCGCTTTCCACCTACGAAGAGTTGAAGGGCTACATCGACCGGATGCGCCATGGTGAGAGCGACGTGCTCTGGCCCGGTCGCGTGAAGTGGTACGCCAAATCCTCGGGTACGACGAACGACAAGAGTAAGTTCATCCCCGTCAGCCTCGACGGCCTTCACGACACGCACTATGCCGGAGGCACCGACACGGTGGCCCTTTACCTGGCCAATCATCCGGCAAGCCGCCTATTCGACGGCCGGGCGCTCATTCTCGGAGGCAGCCACGCGCCCAATTATAACCTGCCCCACAGTCTTGTCGGCGATTTGAGCGCCATCCTCATAGAGAACATCAATCCGCTCGTCAACCTCGTGCGCGTGCCCAGTAAGCGGACAGCCCTGCTCGCCGATTTCGAGGTGAAGCGTGACCGGATAGCCCACGAGACAGCAGGACGCAACGTGACCAACCTGAGCGGTGTGCCGTCGTGGATGCTTTCCGTGCTCCACCGAGTGCTTGAAGTGTCAGGCCGTGAGACCATCTCCGAGGTCTGGCCCAACCTCGAAGTGTTCTTTCACGGCGGTGTGGCCTTCACGCCCTACCGCGAGGAATACCGTCGGCTCATTCCTTCCGCCGGGATGAACTACATGGAGACCTATAACGCCAGTGAGGGTTTCTTCGGCTTGCAAAACGATCCCGCCGACCCGGCCATGTTGCTCATGCTCGACTATGGGGTGTTCTATGAGTTCATTCCCCTTGACCAGCTCGACCAGCCGAAACCGCAGGCAGTGCCCCTGTGGGGCGTGGAGCCGGGACGGAACTATGCGATGGTCATTTCGACATCGTGCGGACTATGGCGCTACATGATTGGCGATACTGTCCGTTTCACCTCGGTCAACCCCTATAAATTCGTCATCAGCGGCCGCACCAAGAGCTTTATCAATGCGTTCGGCGAAGAACTCATCGTGGACAACGCCGAGCAGGCCCTGGCCTCAGTCTGTGCCGAGACAGGAGCGGAGGTGGAGGAATACACGGCCGCGCCGGTCTTCATGGACGAACAAGGGAAATGCCGGCACCAATGGGTGGTTGAGTTCCGCAAGACGCCTCCGTCGCTCAGCGACTTCGCCCGCCGGCTCGACCAAGCGCTTCAAGCCATCAACTCTGACTACGAAGCGAAACGCTTTAAGGACATAACGCTCCAGCAACTCGAAATAGTGCCCGCACGTCGCGGACTGTTCAGCGACTGGCTGCGCAGCCGGGGCAAACTCGGCGGCCAGCACAAAGTGCCGCGTCTGAGCAACTCCCGCGAAATCATCGAACAAATCTTAGCCCTGAACCATACTGCCTGATGAAACAGCTGCTCTATCTGGTTTTCCTGTTCCTGCTTGCCACAGCTTGTGCCAACCCCGGTAGCGGACCCGACGGCGGCCCCTACGACGAGGAACTGCCCTACGTCGTGAGCACGACGCCTGCCTCGGGCGACAGCGGCGTGAAGGGACGCCGCGTCACCTTGCAATTCAACGAGTTCATCAAGTTGGAAAACGCGTCGGAGAAGGTCACTGTCTCGCCACCCCAGATAGAAATGCCCGACATACTGACCTCGGGAAAGCGCATAACAGTCACGCTCAACGACAGCCTGCGCCCCAACACAACTTATACGATAGACTTTTCCGACGCCATAGAGGACAACAACGAGGGTAACCCCATGGGGAACTATACGTTCTTCTTCTCGACTGGACGCACCGTCGATACGCTCGAAGTCGGCGGTCATGTCCTCGCGGCCGAAGATCTGGAACCCATTAAGGGCATCCTTGTCGGCCTGCACAGCGATACGACCGACTCGGCCTTCCGCACGCGGCCTTTCGACCGTGTGGCGCGTACCGACGGCAGTGGCCGTTTCTCCATCAAGGGGGTGGCGCCGGGCCGTTACCGCATTTATGCGCTCAATGACGGCGACGGTGATTTCCGTTTCACTCAGAAAAGCGAGATGATTGCTTTCGGACGCGAAAGCATCTCCCCTTCGTTTTTCCAGGACACCCGCTATGACACCCTTTGGCGCGATACGGTCCACTACGACACTATCGTGGCGCGCCCCTTCACTCACTTCACGCCCGACGACGTCGTCCTGCGTGCCTTCAAGGAGGTTAATCCCGTCCGCCACTTGCTCAAGACTGAATACCCGGTGCCTGAGCAGTTCACCATCTTCTTTACGGCACCCTCGACGCACGTTCCCGAAGTGCGGGGTCTGAACTTCGACGCCTCGAAGCTGCTTCCGCGCATATCGTCGGGCAACGACACGCTTACCTTTTGGGTGGCAGACACGCTGTTGGTGCGGCAGGACACCCTGACGCTGGCTCTGACTTATGAGGAGAGCAACGATTCGACACTCGAACTGTCCCTACGGACCGACACGCTTGAACTGTCGCCCAAGCTGACGTGGGCGAAACGCGACAAGCAGCGGCAGGAAGAATGGGAAGAGTGGGAGAAAAACCGCAAAAAGGCGTTGAAAAACGACCGTCCCTTCAACGAAGAGCCGCCAACTGTCTGGATAAAACTGACGCCCCGCATCGAGCGTCCGTTGGCGCCGGACCAAAATCCGGTCTTGGTGATCGACGAGCCGCTTGCCCGTTTCGACACGTCAGGCGTACACTTGCGGCTCATTGTCGATAGCACCGAGACAGAAGCGCCATACCTGCTCGAACCGCTGCCTGGGCGCGACTTCTCATTCCGGCTTATGGGCGAATGGCGGCCAGGGCAACAATACGTCATTGTTGTCGACTCGGCAGCGATGACCAGTGTGTTCGGCCACCGTAACCGCCGCATGGAACAGAAGTTCAATATAGCCAAGGACGACGAGTTCGGCTCCTTTTTCGTCAATGTGCAGGGACTGGACGGCGACACTACTGCAATCGTCGAGCTGCTCGACGGACGCGGAAAGGTGGTGCGCCGCTGCCGGGCTCCGCAGGGCAGGGCTGACTTTTTCTATCTCAAACCGGGCGATTACTACCTCCGTCTTCTGCTCGACCGAAACGGTGACGGGCGGTGGACCACCGGTGAGCTCGGAACCGGACAGCTTCCTGAGGAGGTCTATTATAACCCCGCAAAGTTCAACGTCCGTGCACGTTGGGACATTGAGCAGGACTGGAATTTCAGGACGCTTCCCCTGACGGAGCAGAAGCCTGCTGAACTCATCAAACAGAAGGCTGACCCGAAAAAGACGGTGAAGAACAGAAACGCCGAACGCCTGCGGCAACTCGGCCGAGGCTGACCATGCCGCCGGTCGGCAGATACACATATAATATATATAGCGATGAAAAAGCTCATGACTTTATGGATTGCCTTGGTAGCCCTGACGGGATTTTTCCAATCGGCGTCCGCGCAGTGTTCCTCGCCGAACAATGCATTCAAGAGTGGAGAGACGCTGATGTACGACCTTTACTTTAACTGGAAGTTCGTTTGGGTGAAAGTCGGGTCGGCGTCAATGAACATTACCTCGTCGGTGTATCAAGGCAAACCCGGTTTCCGGGCGCACCTCATCACTCGTGGTTCGAAGCAGGCCGACAAGTTCTTCGTCATGCGCGACACCCTGCAATGCTATACGACACGCGAC